>ERZ1292633.362-Hain-H41-02um-R1-362-length-56313-cov-9_pt1 | contig 56313 bp, 50 predicted proteins | sample MGYA00564406_ERZ1292633 | MGnify/ENA primary metagenome ERZ1292633 (study PRJEB36523, sample SAMEA6512639) | groundwater metagenome | collected 2019-01-08 | study: AquaDiva: Metagenomics assemblies of 32 groundwater samples | reverse complement strand
CTCTCCAACATGCGGCGCACCGCCACCCAGGATTTCGAGCTTGGCGGCAAGCTCCTTGTTCGTGGCGAGCATCTCGCGCAGGCGCACGAAGGCGCGCACCACGTACACCGAAACTTCGGTGGCGCGCGGCGAATTGAGGATAGTGGCGGCCATGATGGCGCCGTGCTCGGTGAAGGCATGGGGCAGATACTTGCGGTGCTGGCCGCGTGCGGTCTTTAAGGTCGCAAATTGCGACCTTAAAGCATCCCATTCTTGCTGCGCGAGTTGGAACATGAAGTCCAAGGGAAATCGCGCCTTGTTGCGGCGTACTTGCTCGTTGAAGCGCTTGGTTGTGACGTCGTAGAGCGCTGCAAGGTCCGTATCGAGCAGCACCTTGTGTCCGCGCAGGACCAGACAGTTTCTCTGCGGCCATCCACCGCCTTGCCCTCATAGCACCCCGAACTGATCGAGGTCGCGCCGGAGCTTGCTCACATCGACGAACTGCTCCGCCGGCAAACCGCAGGCGCGCGCGGCGGAGACGAACTCGGGCACGTCGTCGAAGTAAATCAGCCTGCTCCCCGGGGCGCACAGGCCCAGTGCGCGATCGAACATCTGCCGCGCCGGCTTGGCATAACCGACCTCGTAGGACAGCACGAGCCGCCCGAACTTTCCCAGAAAACCATAGTGGCTGCGTACGTAATCGAGATGCAAGACGTCGGTATTGGATAGCAGCACGAGATCGGCATGCTTTCCGATTTCATCGAGTAAGCCCGTCACCTCCCGCTTCTCGGCGAAGATGTCGCACCAGATTTCGGCGAACTCGAAATACGGCAGACGCAGTCCGACGGCGGCGCAAAAGCGTGCAACAAACTCCCGCGGGCTCAGGCGGCCGGTATCGAAAGCGGCTTTTTCCTCGCCACCGAGGATGGCGTCGCGAATGACCGCGGCCGGCGCTCCGCCGGCCGCTTCGAGGCGCGCGCAGGCGCGCATGAAATCAACGCTGACCAGCACGCCGCCGAGATCGAAAATTACGGTCGGACGCACCATCGCCCGAGCGGCTCAGGCGCACCAGTCGCGCATCAACTGCGCATACACTTCGACCGCCTGGTCGATGCGTTCGACGTAGCAGTATTCGTCGGTCTGATGCGCCATCTGCGGCTCGCCCGGACCGAGGATCACCGTGGGCGGATCGCGCCAAGCCTGGTTGAGCGCCGCGGCATCGGTGAAGTAGGTCGCCGAGCGCGGCTCCGGACGTCCACCTAAAAAGGACGCCATCAGCGCGTACACGCTCTGCATCCAGGGATCGGATGGATCTGTGTACACCGGACCGACATCGACCATGGGTGTAAGTTTCACCTGGCTGCCGAGGGATTCGGACAGGCGCCGGCGCAGCTCCCCGTGGTTCATGCCCGGCGTAGTGCGGATGTCGATCTGGATTTCGGCAGCATCGGGCACCGAGTTGATGTTGAGGCCGCCATGCAGGCTGCCGACGTTGAGCGTGGGCTTGCCCATGAGCGCATGCGCGGCCGCGCCAAAATCGAATGCCTTGAGCTTGAGCACCGCCTCGGCGGCCTTGTACACGGCGTTGTCGCCATGCTCGGGCATAGAGCCGTGCGCGGTCACGCCGCTGGTCACGCCCTTTAGCCAGAGCGCGCCCTTGTGTCCGATCAGAGGATAGTTGGCGGTCGGCTCGCCCACCACCAGCGCCCCGATCTCGCCCAGCGCCTTGCGCTCCCGCGCCAGATGGAAAGCGCCGCCGCAACCGCACTCCTCGTCGGCGGTGATCACCAGCACCACGCCCGCGGACTGGCGCAGCCGTTCGGCGAGCTGCAGCGCCGCGACGGTGAAAGCGGCGACACCGCTTTTCATGTCGCTAGCACCGCGGCCGTAGAGCTTGCCGCCTTCGACAGTGCCGGCGAAAGGCTCGTGCTTCCACGCCGCCGCACCTAGCGGTACGACGTCGATATGGCCGGTGAAACCCAGCGGCGGTTTGCCCTTGCCACCGCCTATCCTCGCCACCACGCTCGCGCGCTGCGGCGCGAACTCGTGATAGCTCACCTCGAAACCGCCGCGTTGCAGCAATTCGCCCAAGTGCTGCGCGCAGGCGCGTTCGTTTCCCGGCGGGTTGATGGTGTTGAACGCCAGCAATTGGCGGGTCAGTTCGACCGCTTCAGGTATCGATTGCATTTATTTCACTCCAATCGCGCGTTCGCAGTGTCAGCCGAAATATGCCGCGCGCACTTCGGCATTTTCGGCGAGTTCCCTGGCCGTGCCCGAGGCCACGACCCTGCCTTGCGACAGCACGTAACCGTGCTGCGCGATGGCCAGGGTCTGGTGCACGTTCTGCTCCACCAGCAGCACGGTGATGCCGAGCTCATTGATGCGCCGGATGACGTTGAAATTTTCTTTCACCAGCCGCGGCGACAATCCGAGCGACGGCTCGTCGATCAGGAGCAGCTTGGGCTCGCCCATCATGCCGCGGCCGATCGACAGCATCGCCTGCTCGCCGCCCGACATGGTGCCGGCGAGCTGCGCCGCGCGCTCGGCGAGGCGCGGAAAAATCCCGAACACCTGCGCGAGGCGGCCGGCGATCTTGCCTGCATCGCGTTCCTGGTAGGCGCCCAGGCGCAGGTTTTCGACCACGGAGAGCTTGGGGAAGACCTTGCGCCCTTCGGGGATGCAGGCGATGCCGGTGGCGACGACACGGTGCGTGGGCATGCCGGCGAGATCGGCGCCATCAAACATCACGCGGCCGCGGCGCGGCGGCGTCAGCCCGAGAATGGCGCGGATCAGCGTGCTCTTGCCCGAGCCGTTGGAGCCGAGGATGCAGGTGATGCTGCCCGAGGCGACCGTCAGCGATACGTCCTGCAGCACGTCGGCCTTGTCGTAGCCGGCATGGACGTTCTCCACGCTGAGCATCGTCGCCATGGTCATTCGGTGCCCAGGTAGGCTTCCTGCACCTGCGGGTCGGCGGCGACCCGGGCGTAGGGGCCTTCGCAGATTTTCTGGCCGTAGTTGAGCACGATGCAGCGCTCGGTGATGCGCTCGATCACGTTCATCTCGTGTTCGATGATGATGATCGCAAGGCCCGGCATGTGCTCGCGCACGATCAGGATGTCGTCCATGAGCTCGCGCGTTTCTTCCTGCGTCATGCCCGCCGAAGGTTCATCCAAAAGCAGCAGCGTCGGCTGGCTGATCAGGGCGCGGCAGATCTCGATGCGGCGCCGGTCTATCATGTTGACGCTGCCTGCCGCTTCGAACAATCTTTCGGCGAGCGAGGCGCTGAAGGTCCGCACCAGTTCGCGCGCCTTTGCGTACTGCTCCTCGAACTGCGCCTGGAAAGCGGCGCGCCGGAACAGGTTGAACCACAGGTTGTGATCCAGCCGGCGATGGTTGCCGATCATGAGGTTGTCGAAAATGGACAGCGGCAGGCACAGGCGCGAGCGCTGGAAGGTGCGCGTCACCCCGGCGCGGTAGATCTCCTGCGCGCTCATCCGCGCCAGGTCGTGCCCGAGGTAGTCCACCCTGCCCTCGTTCGCCTGGTAGATGCCGGTGATCACATTGAAAAACGTGGTTTTGCCCGAGCCGTTGGGTCCGATCAGGCCGAGGATTTCGCCTTCGTTCACGGCGAGGCTCAACTGGTCGAGCGCCACCAGGCCGCCAAAGCGCATGGACAGGCTGTCGCAGGCGAGCAGCGTGCTCATGGCTTCCAGCCGGGAAGGTAGTTGCGCACCTGGCGCGGCATCAGCCCGCCCGGCTTGAACAGCAGGATCAGGATCACCAGCCCGGCGTACAGCAGCAGGCGGTATTCCTGGATGAACTGCAGCTTCTCCGGCAGCATCAGCACGATGGCGGCCGCCACCGACAATCCCCAGGGATTGCCGATGCCGCCGAGGATCACGATGGACACCAGGATCAGCGAATCGCCGAAGGTAAAGCTGTTGGGCGCGACGAAACCGGTCATCATCGCGTACACCGAACCGGCCAGGCCGGCGAGGAAATTGCCCAGGGTGAACGCGGTGATTTTCCAGCGCGCCACGTCGATGCCGAAGGCGGCGCAGGCGGTCTCGTCCAGGCGCACCGCATCCAGGTTGAGGCCGATCCACGAGCGCTCCAGCCGCCGCACCAGCGTGAACGCGATTGCCGCCATGGCAAGCGCGAGCAACACGTAATTGGCATAGAAGGAAATCTCCGTCCCGCCGAACTGCAGGCTGTCGTTCAGTTTCCAGCCGAGGATCTGCATCCCCGGCAGTTTCATTCCCTGCGGCCCCCCCAGGGCGTCGTTCACTTCCAGGAACACGCGGAACAAAATGCCGAAGGCGATGGTGATCAGCGCGGCGTAATGGCCGTAGGTGCGCAGCACCGGCAGGATCAATAGCGAGCCTATGCCCGCTGCCATCAACCCACCGACGAACACGACCGCGAGGTGCGGCAGCGACGTATGGTTGGTCAGCACTGCCGCGGTGTAGCAGCCGATGCCGAAAAAGGCCGCGCCGGCGAAATTGACCACGCCGGCATAGCCGAGCTGCAGGTTCAGGCCCAGGCAGACCACGATGTAGAGCAGCACCGTGGCCAGCATCAATAGCGGAAAATGCTGGTCGTGGAACACGGCGGTAACGATCAGCACGCCGGCCAGCACCGAGCCCTGCGCAACGCGGCCATGGCCGGCGAAGGAAGCGGTCGCGCGCGCGTTCCAGCCGAAACGCGCAAGCAGGAACAGCGCGATCACGGCGCCCAGGGTCAGGCCCATGACCGCCGACTGGGTTTCGGCATGCAGGAACAGCACGGCGAACAGCGTGCCCCCGGCCATGCTGACCAGCGCGGGAACGGCCGTGGCCGGATCGAACAGGCGTTTCATACGCGCTCGCTTTTTTTCTCGGCGATGAGCCCGGTGGGCCGCCAGGCCATGAATACGATGACCACGGCGAAGGCGAACACGTCCTTGTAGGCGGTGGAGGTGCCGGGGAACAGGGCCGGCAGCGTCACCGCACCCACGCTTTGCAGCGCGGAAAACAGGAACCCGCCGAGGATGGCGCCGTAGATGTTGCCCAGGCCGCCGATCACCGCCGCGGAAAAGCCGATGACGCCAAGGAGCAGGCCCATGCCGAAGTTGACTTCGTTGTAGTACAGGCCGTTCATCAGCCCGCCCAGCGCCGCCATGCCCGAGCCGATGGCGAAGGTGAGCAGCACGATGAACTCGAAATTGATGCCCATGATGCGCGCCGTCTCCGCATCCTGGGCCACGGCGCGGATCGCCAGCCCCAGCTTGGTGCGGGTGATCAAGAGATGCACGGCGACAATGGCCGCGAGCCCCGCGAGGAGCAGGATCATGCTGTCGGCGCGCAGGGTGAAGCTGCCGAAGCTGACGAAATCGGCGGGCAGCAGCCGCGGATACGGCTTGGGATTGGAGCCCTGCGGGTAGAACAGGCGCACGACTTCGCGCAACACCGAGCCCAGCATCAGGGTGATCAGCAGCGTGTTGAGCGGCGGCGCCAGCCGCAGCGGCAACACCAGGTATTTGGCAATCAGCGCGCCCAGCAGCGCCATCGACAGGGTCGCAACCAGGGTCATGACGAGGAGCTGCGCCAGCGGCGAATCGGCGCCCGCCGCCTGCAGGCCGAGGTAGGTCGCAAGTCCGGTGAAGGCGCCCACCATGAGCACGTCGCCATGGGAAAACTTGATCACGTCGAGCACACCGAAGAACAGCGTGAACCCGACCGCCACCATGGCGTAGATCATGCCCAGCATCAGGCCGTTGAAAACGTATTGGCTGAGCAGTCCCAGGGTCATGCAGGCGAGGGCTTATGGGTGATGGACAATGGACGGGGCGGGAGCGACGTTCCCATCGCTCCCCATCGCGGGATACCGCGGCTTACTGGCCTTTCAGCTTGCGTTTTCCGGAACCGTACTCGCTGTCCTCCCACACCACCCACTTGCCGTCCTGCGCGACGTACTTGGTGATCAGCGCCACGATGTTCTGGCCGTGATCGTCGAAGGTGATCTTGCCGATGATCGAGTCCCGATCCTTGGTCTTGCCCAGTTCCTCGGTCACTTTCTTGCGGTTGGGGCCGACCTTCTCGATCGCGTCCATGATCAGGTTCGCCGCGGCGAAGGCGAACGGGCCGTAGGCCTCGGGCGCCTCGTTGTATTTCTGCAAAGCGTACTTGCCGGCGAAAAACAGGCCCCCCGGGAGTTTTTCCCATGGCGCGCCTTCGATGAACGACAGCGAGCCCTCGGCGAGCTGTTTTCCCAGGCCCTCGATGAAGGCATCCGACTTGATGCCCGAAGTGCCCTGGAACACCGCGTTGATGCCCAGTTTCTCCATTTGCGAGCGGATGCGCACACCCAGCGGCGTCAGGCCGCCGAAGTAAATGACGTCGGGCTTGAGTTCCTTCGCCCGGGTGAGTTCGGTGGTGAAGTCCTGCTGGTCGGCGGTCACGCCGAAGGTGCCGGCGATCTGTCCGCCGTTTTTCTTCAGGTACTCGCTGAAGTACTGGTTGTGGCCTTTGCCGTAGTCCGTGGTGTCGTGGATCACCACCCATTTCTTGTACTTCATGCCGGACATGAACTTCGCCGCGACCTCGTTCTGATTGATCATGGTGCCGTTGACGCGATGGATTTCGGCAAACTTGTTGGCGTAGGTGATCGAAGGAAGCACCGCGCCCCAGACGACGACCGGCAGGCCGAACTTGTGGTACGTGTCCACCGTGGCAATCGCCGTCACCGAGCAGTAGTGCGTCACGCCGGCGATGATCGAATTATCCGCAGCCGCCTTGGTCGCCACCTGCACCGCGATGTTGGGCTTGCACTCGTCGTCCAGGCTGACCAGGTCGTAGCTGTATTTGGCCTTGGCGTCCTCGTTTCTCAGGCGCACCGCCAGATCCGCCGAGTTGCGCCCGCCGATGCCGTTGGCGGAAACGCCGCCGGTGAGCGGACCGATGAATACGATCTTGACCGTCTGCTTGGCGCAGGCCGCGCCCGCCGCGAGCGCAAGGGCCACACCCATCAAGGAAACGATTGCGTTGCGCTTGAGATTCATGGTTTTCTGCTCCTGGAAGAATGAAGGAATGCCGGGTAGCCGCACGCGTAGGCCGGCAATCTTTTGCCGACGGGCATGGCGCTCATTATATGCCAAGGCGTCGCGGCCGGGCACTGCCGCCGTGCGACATTGCCCGCCGGCACCGATTCCGCGCTAGGATAGCGGCAATTCCAGGGAGAAAACACCGCATGCATCCGACACGAGCGTTGCGCCCGGCCCTGCCGGCCATAAGAGTTCAGTACTATGTGAGGGGATACCTCCCCTCATGCTCCCCTAAGTCGGGGGCCGTTTCGGTAATTCCGAAACGGCCTCTAAACTCTATCCACCGGAGATCACCATGACCGCGCCAGCCGACATCAACATGGCCCTGTTCTGCGACTTCGAGAACGTCGCCCTCGGCGTGCGCGAGTCCAAATACGACAAGTTCGACATCACCAAAGTGCTGGAGCGGCTGCTGCTCAAGGGCAGCATTGTGGTGAAAAAAGCCTATTGCGACTGGGAGCGCTACCGCGAGTTCAAGGCCGGCATGCACGAGGCGGCATTCGAACTGATCGAGATCCCGCACGTGCGCCAGTCGGGCAAGAACTCGGCCGACATCCGCATGGTGGTCGACGCCCTGGACCTGTGCTACACCAAGTCGCATGTCGACACCTTCGTCATCATCAGCGGCGATTCGGATTTTTCGCCGCTCGTCTCCAAACTGCGCGAGAACAACAAGACCGTGATCGGCGTCGGAGTGAAGAACTCCACCTCCGACCTCCTGATCGCCAACTGCGACGAGTTCATCTATTACGACGACCTGGCGCGCGAAAAGGCGAAAAAGCAGTCGCGCAAAAAGCCCGCGCCCAAAGCCGCCCCCGGCGCGGCCGCCAAGACCCTGCCACAAGAAGAGAACGACAAGAAGCAGGAGGCCCTGGACATCGTCATGGAAACCATCGAGGCGCTCATCGCCGAGCGCGGCGAGGAGGAGAAAATCTGGGGCTCCATGGTCAAACAGACCCTGAAGCGGCGCAACCCCGGCTTCAACGAAGCCTTCTACGGCTTCCGCTCGTTCGGCAAGCTGCTGGACGAGGCCGAAGCGAGGAAGCTCGTCAAGCTCGAACACGACGAAAAATCGGGCGGTGTCACCATCCGCAGCGTCAGCACGGACGACTGAACCGCCGCTCGCCCTGGCAGCGCGCCGTCGCGCCATTGCGGCTTGGATTGATTTTGATCAAACCAGGCGCGGGAGGGCGACCTAAGCTTATGCGAAGGCCGTTTCGCCCAGAACTGGACAGCTTCGATTGCGCGGCTGCAAGTACATAACGACCAACCAGAAAGGAAACAGCATGTTCAAACACATCCTCGTTCCGACCGACGGTTCCAAGCTTTCGGTCAAGGCCGCCAAACAGGCAGTCAAGCTGGCCAAAGCGCTGGGCGCGAAAATCACCGGCTTTCACGCTGCCCCCGACCTCGGCTCGACCTACTACGGCGATGGTTATATCCTGCGGGCGCCCTCGGCCAAAGCACAGGCTGAATTCGCGCAGAAACAGGCGCGCAAGTGCCTGTCCGCGATCGAAGTCGAAGCGGAGGTGGAGAAGGTGCCTTGCGCAGTTTTCCACGTCGTCAGCGACAGCCCCTACGAAGCCATCATCAACGCCGCAAAGAAGAAAAAATGCGATCTGATTTTCATGGCCTCGCACGGCCGGCGCGGGCTATCCGGCCTGGTACTGGGCAGCGAAACCCAGAAGGTCCTGATCCACTGCAAGATCCCGGTGCTGGTCTGCCGTTAGCGGCGGCGGGAACCCGCCGCGGACCAGCCTGACTTGCGCGCCCACCGCGGCATCAGGCCGTAGGGCCAGAATTCCATCGCCGGGGTTATTTTCCCTGGAAATTCGGCTTGCGCTTCTCCATGAACGCCCTCCTGCCCTCGCGGTAGTCCTCGCTGTTGAAGCAGGCCTCGATCATGCGTGCGGTTTGTTCCAGATCACGCGCGCCTGAGTCCAGCCCCGTCTGGCGAATTGCGAATTTTGCCGCCGCCATGGTAAGCGGCGCGTTTTCCGCCAACAGCCCGCAATACGCCTCTACCTCACGGTCCAGATCGGCGACCGGCACGACGCGGTTGACAAAGCCCATACTCAGGGCTTCCGCGGCACCGAATTTCCGCGCCGAGAAAAAAATGTCCGAAGTATTGGCTGCGCCCAGAAGCTGCACAAAGCGGGTGATACCGGTGAAGTTATAGCCCAGCCCCAGGCGTGCCGCCGGCATGCGGAATACCGCGTCCTCGGCCGCAATGCGCACGTCGCAGGCCGCCGCGAGTCCCAGACCTCCGCCCATGCAGATGCCGCGGATCTTGGCCACCACCGGTTTGCTGCACAGCACCGGAGCTTCGTAGGCGTCGACCACAGCGCGGTTGTAGATGGCCTGTGCTTCGGCGCTGCCGCGTGCCTTTTCGAATTGCGAAATGTCGGCGCCGGAAATGAAAGTCTTGTCCCCGTCGCCGGTGATCACGATCATGCGCACTTCGGGATCTGCGTCGAATGCCGCTATGATTTGGGGCAATGCCATCCACATGTCGTGCGAGACTGCATTGAACTTGGTGGGGCTGGAAAATATCACCCAGCCGACGGCGTTTTCCTTGCGTGTAATGAGTTCAGCCATGACGCTCCTTCAAATAGCCTTCATTTTGCGTAACCGCGCGATATCGGCGGCGCCGTAGCCCGCCTCGGTGAGCACCTCGTCCGTGTGCTGGCCGATCTCGGGGGTGGCGCTCACCATCGTCGCCGGCGTACGCGACAGCCCCACAGCCTGGTTGACTACTCGAATTTCGCCCAATACCGGATGCTTTACCTTCGCTGCCGCCTGCAGATGCTGCACCTGCGGATCGGCGAATACCTGGTCCATGCTGTAGATCGGCCCGCAGGGTACGCCCGCCTCGTTGAGAACGGATATCCACTCTTCGCTCTTCTTCGCGGCAAATGCCGCATTCAGCTCGGCGTTGAGCGCGTTCCGGTTCTTGGCGCGGTTGGCACCGCCCTCGAATTCGGCGCGCTGCAACAGTTCCGGGCGCGCGATCGCCGGGCACAGCCGCTTCCACATCCCCTCGCCGGATGCGCCGACGTTGATATAGCCGTCGGCAGTGGCATAAGCCGAAGTCGGCATGCTGGTCGGATGGTCGTTGCCGACCTGCGGCGGCACCTCGCCATCCATCAGGTAGCGCGCTGCCTGGAAATCGAGCAGCGCGATGCCCGACATCAACAGCGAGGACTGTACCCACTGGCCCTGGCCCGAGACTTCGCGCTCGAGCAGCGCGGTCAGGATGCCGAGCGCCGCATACAGGCCTGCACTGACGTCGGCGATCGCGGCGCCGGTGCGCATCGGACCCTGGCCGGGAAATCCGGTCACCGACATCAGGCCGCTCATGCCCTGTGCGATCTGGTCAAACCCCGGCCGCTCGCGGTAAGGTCCGTCCTGGCCGAAACCCGAGATGCTGGCGAGGATAATGCGCGGGTTAATCGCCTTGAGGGATTCGTAGTCGATGCCGAGGCGGAATTTGACGTCGGGGCGATAGTTTTCGACCACCACATCCGCCTTCCCGGCCAGACGGGCGAAGACTTCGCGGCCCTCGGGCAGCTTGAGGTTGAGGGTCATCGCGCGCTTGTTGCGGTGCAGATTCTGAAAATCCGGGCCTTCGCGCGGCCCGCCCATGCCTTCGTTCGGGTCCACGCCCGGAGGCGATTCGATCTTGATCACATCGGCGCCGAAATCGGCGAGCTGCTTGACGCAAGTCGGGCCGGCGCGTACGCGCGACAGATCGAGGACGCGGAAACGCGAGAGCGCGGTTGAAGCAGGAATATGGGTCATATCGTGGCCGGGTTAGGTTTCAGGAAGAGGAGAAGCGGTGTTCCGGATTATCGCGTTGACACAAGCGCACCGCAAGCGTTCCGTGCCGTTTCAAAGAAAGCGACATCGCAAAATCCGGCTCAGGGCTCATTACAAAATGAGGGGATACCTCCCCTCATGCTCCCCTAAATCAGAGGCCATTTCGGTAATTCTGAAATGGCCTCTCACGCAATCCACTCGCTGACGGGCGCCCTAGCCTCCTGCAGCGGCTGGCACAGCACATCCACCAGTACCGGTTCGTTCGCCTCGACTGCCAGCTTGAGCGTCTCACGTAGCTTGGCCGGGTCTTCCACCCTGTAGCTTTTGACGCCGAACGCACTCGCCACTGCAGCGTGGTCGGTGCGCGAGAAATCGACCGAAAAATAACGCTCGCCGAAACCGGATTTCTGCCCTGCCTTGATCCAGCCATAGGTCGAGTTGGAAATGACCACCATGGCGAGCGGAATCTTCAACCGGCAGATGGTCTCCAGCTCGCCCACGGTGAAACCGAAACTGCCATCACCCATGACCGAGACTATTTTTACCCCCGGGCGGCCAAAATGAGCACCGACGGCGGCGGCCATCGAATATCCCAGCGCGCCGTGCGCGCGGTTACTGATGAAATGCCGACCGGCTATCGGGTTCTCGTAATACGCGGAAAAATACGGACACGGCGTGCCCGGGTCGGCGACCACGACCGCTTCGTCGGGCAACACGCGATTGAGCTCTGCCACCACGCGCTCCGGCCGGATAGGTCGTTCGTGCGACTCGGCCAGCAGGCGAAAAGCGGAGAATTTATCCTGCTTCGCCGCCGCCACTGCCTTGCGGCCCCAGTCGCGCGCTCGCGCGCCCAAGTTGTCCAGTTCGTCGCGCAATGCGGCAAGGGTCAGCTTCGCATCGCCCGCGAGGCCTACCGCCACCGGGTAGTTGGTGCCGATGACGGCCGGATCGATGTCGAGCTGAATCACCGCCACTTTGCCTGGCGCGGGATAGCGCCAGCGTTCGGTCGTGACCGAGCCGGCGCGGCAACTTACGAACACGACGAGATCGGCCGCCTGCACCACGGCGCGTGTGGGCAAAGTGCCACCGTTGGAGCCAACCACGCCCAGGGCGAGAACATGCGCATCGCCTATGCTGCCCTGCCCGCTGATGGTGGTCGCGACCGGCGCGCCCAGCCGCTCGGCACAGGCGAGGAGTTCCGGCTCTGCGCCCGAGATCACCACTCCGCCGCCGACGATGAATAGCGGCCGCTCGGCCGCGATCAACAACTTGGCGGCCTCGGCGATCGCCGCCCGATCCGCGCAGTCACGGCGCGAAGGATATTGATTCAGGCTCGCGTCGCCCCAGATATCGGATTCATCCACCATCTGCTTTTGTACATCGTAAGGGAGACCGATATGTACCGCTCCCGGCCTGCCCGTGGTCATCTGCGTGAATGCATTGCGCAGTACGCGCGGGATGTCGGCACCGGTATCGAGCACCGTGTTCCACTTGGTCAGCGGCCTGAACAGAGCCTGCTGGTCGAGCTCGGTGAGGGCGTATCTGCCGCGCGCCGATACCGAGATGTCGGAGGTGAAGCACAGTACCGGAATGGAGGACTCGTTCGCTTCGACGACGCCGGGGAGGATGTAGGTCGCGCCGCCGCCGCTCGGTCCTTCGCATACGCCGACGCGGCCGGACACGCGCGCATAGCCGTCGGCCATATAGGCGGCAGAGCGCTCGTCACGGGTGAGAATGTGCTGCATCCCGTGCTCCAGCCGGTACATGGCGTCGTAGAACGGCAGCGACGTGTCGCCGCACAGGCCGAAGATGTGCTTCACGCCATGCAGCTGCAGCATGCGAACGAAAGCTTCGCCGCCGGTGATTTGGGCCATGCCAATATCTTTTCTTCTATTCGAAGCGAATCTTCGCTTCTTTCACGAATTTCGCCCACTTTTCATATTCGCGGCGCACGAACTGGCCCAGTTCCTGCGGCGTACTGCCGACGGGTTCGAAGCCCGCGGCAACCAGCTTGTTTTTCACTTCGGAATCCTGCAAGGCCGCGGTGAAGTCCTGGTGCAAGCGCTTGATCACCGTATCGGGCGTACCGGCCGGCGCAAATATGCCAATCCAGGAGTACGCCTCGAACCCGGGAAAGCCGCTTTCGGCTACCGTGGGGACATCGGGCAGATCGGCCATGCGCCTGGTTCCGGTCACCGCCAGAGGTTTCAATTTGCCTGCCTGCATCTGGCCTTTTTGCGCGGCATAGCTCAAGAAGCAGAATGCCACCTCGCCCGTGAGCATGGCCTGAATCGCCGGCCCGCCGCCCTTGTAGGGCACGTGCAGCACATCGATGCCGGCCAGACTTTTCAGGTTCTCCGCCAGCAGGTGGTTCATGCTGCCGAGGCCGGTGGAGGCGTAATTGAGCTTGCCCGGCTGGCTCTTGCCCAGCGCGATGAACTCCTTCAGGTTGTTCGCTGGCAGTCCGCCGTAAGCACCCATCACCAGCGGAAAGCGCACCAGCAGCGTCACCGGCACCAGATCCTTGAAGGTGTCGTAGGGAATGTCCTTGTACACGATAGGATTGATCGCATGCGTGTCGAAGGACAGGAACAGCGTGTACCCGTCGGGCGCGGACTTGGCGACGTAATTGGTGGCGATCACGCCGGCGGCGCCGGAGCGGTTGTCCACCAGCACCGGCTGGCCCAGGAGCCCGGACAACCTGGGCTGGATGGTGCGCGCGACGATGTCGGTGCTGCCGCCCGGAGGAAATGGCAATACCAGGGTGACCGACTTGTTCGGAAAGGCGCCTTGCGCCTCCACTGCCCAAGGGGCGAGGCCTGTGCCAAGAGCAAGGATCAAAGCGAACAGCTTTAGCGTTTTCATAATCACGAGAGCGCGCGTCACTTCATTCTCCGGAAAACAAGACAAGGCGAAGGATAGCACCATGGGTGAAACCGGAATGGGGAGGCGAACGCCGGTTCAATCGCGCCGCTCCGGCACGGCTCCGGTTCAGCGCGCGAGCGACGCCTGATCGGCCCGTTGCGAAATTCATTTTGCAACGGGTTCTTAGAGGCTGTCCGTGACCTTGGCTCGGGCAAGCTTGACCTCGCCGCGTCTGGTCTTGCTGTCGAGCCGTTTTTTCCGCGAACTCCGCGTCGGCTTGGTCGGTTTGCGCTTCTTGGGGGACACGGCAACGCTTTTGATGAGTTCCTGCAACCGCCTCAACGCCTCTTCCTTGTTCATTTCCTGGCTTCGGTGCTGCTGCGCCTTGATGACGACCACGCCTTCCTTGGTAATGCGCTGATCGTTCAGCTGCAGCAGGCGCTGCTTATAAACACCGGAGATCGATGACGCATTGATGTCGAAGCGCAGGTGTATCGCGCTGGAAACCTTGTTGACGTTCTGCCCTCCCGCCCCCTGGGCGCGAATGGCGCTGATCTCGATCTCCCTGGCGGGGATCGTTATATTATTGGAAATCCGGACCATGGCTGCGGCTTCGCTCAATACGCGTTCAGCGGGCCCATGCGACCGGCCGAGAGCGCGCTTGTCGCGCGCGGACAAGCGCTTGATCCGGTACTCGGCCTTGGACGCGGCTGATCGATCGGCGCACGCGATGGCCGCGAGCAGGCGCCGCGGCGGATGCGAGCGCGTATAGCGAGCGCCCTTGCCGCTTTTGTGCACGGCATAGCGTGCACCGACATCCACCGCGATCCCGGTGTAGATGCTACCGTCCTTGCATTCGATGAGGTAGACAAACCAGGCCATTCCCGTTCACTAAACCTGTGGTTCAGTCGGGGTCTGCGAAATTTCCCTCCAGCAGCTTCGCCTGCGCTGCCGCCAGACGCGCGATAGGCACGCGCGGGCCGGAACAGGACACATAGTCGATTCCAATCTGGTGGCAAAAATGAATTGATGCCGGATCGCCGCCATGCTCGCCGCAGATGCCTACCTTGAGATCCGGCCGGGTCTGGCGGCCGCTTTCGACCGCCATTTTCATCAGCTGCCCCACGCCTTTGATATCCAGCACTTCGAAGGGATTGTCCTGCAGGATGCCGGTCTCGTTATAGGCCGGCAGGAATTTGTTTTCCGCATCCTCGCGGCTGAAGGAGAATGTTGCCTGGGTCAGGTCGTTGGTGCCGAAAGAGAAAAACTCCGCGTCTTGCGCCATGCGGCCCGCGCGCAGGCAGCCGCGCACGACTTCCAGCATGGAGCCGAACTTGAATTTCACGCTGATGCCGTGGGTCAGTTCCACCACCTTGTGGATGCGCTGAACCATGCCGTGGATGCGCATGAGTTCTTCCACCGTGGCGACCTGCGGCACCATGATCTCGGGATAGATTTCGATGCCTTCCCTTGCGCACAGGGCCGCAGCTTCGAGAATCGCCTGAATCTGCATCGAGTATATTTCCGGATAGGTGATGCCCAGCCTTACGCCGCGGTGACCCAGCATGGGGTTGACCTCGGCCAGCGCGCGCACTTTCTTCAGGACCACTTCCTTCTTTAGAATCACGTCTTCTTCCAGATGCGACGCCTTGAAGGCGTGCAGACCGCCCATGAGCTTGGTCAGGCCGTCGGCATATTGCTGGTACAGCTTGGGGTTGAGCAGTTTCAGCGTGTCCGGCAGTTCCTCCAGGCCTTTGATCGTGTCGCGCAAATGGTGCAGATGCGCAATTTCCAGCTCGAGCTGCGCTGCGGTCGGAAGGAATTCGTGCATCGGCGGATCGAGCAGGCGTATCGTCACCGGCAGCCCCTTCATCGCCTTGAAGATTCCGGTGAAATCGGAACGCTGGATCGGCAGCAGCCGGTCGAGCGCAGCCTGGCGTTCTTCCACGGTTTCGGCCAGAATCATTTCCTGCATGATGGGCAGGCGATCGGTGCTGTTGAACATGCGCTCGGTGCGGACCAGACCGATCCCCACAGCCCCAAATTCACGCGCGCGTGTCGCGTCCTCCGGGGTGTCGGCGTTGGCCATCACCCGCAGTCGGGCCGCTTCGTCCGCCCAGGCAAGCAGCGTGCCCATTTCCTCCGAAAACTCGGCTTCCACGGTAGGCACCTCTCCCGCGTACACATGTCCGGTGCCGCCATCAATGGTGATGACGTCGCCCTCATGCAGGGTGGTTTCGCCGATAACGGCGCTGCGCGCCTTGTCATTGATCACGATCTGCTCACAGCCGGAGACGCAGGGCTTGCCCATGCCGCGCGCAACCACTGCGGCATGCGAGGTCTTGCCGCCACGGCTGGTGAGGATACCCTGTGCCCGGAAAAAGCCGTGGATGTCCTCCGGCTTGGTCTCCTCGCGCACCAGGATCACTTTTTCGCCGGCGTTGCCGCGCGCCTCGGCGGTATTGGCGTCGAATACGATTTTGCCTGAAGCCGCACCAGGCGAAGCAGGCAGCCCTTGCGCCAGGGACTTGCCGTGGAAGTTCGGTGACAGCTGCGGCACCAAAAGCTGCTCCAGCATCGGCGGCTCGACGCGCAGCAGTGCGCGCTCCTTGGAAATCAGTCCTTCGTGGAACATCTCCACGGAGCTGCGAACCATGCCTCTGGCGTTCATTTTGCCGTTGCGGGTCTGCAGGCAATAGAGCGTGCCGCGCTCGATGGTGAATTCAAAATCCTGCACTTCGTGGTAATGCGTTTCCAGGCGGTTGTGCAGTTCCATCAGCTGGCGGTAGATTTCCGGCATTTCCTGTTCCATCTCCGCGATCGGCTTGGGCGTGCGAATGCCTGCCACCACGTCCTCGCCCTGGGCATTAACCAGGTATTCGCCGTAGAGTACGTTCTCGCCGGTACCGGGGTTGCGGGTGAATCCAACGCCGGTACCCGAATCGCTGCCCATGTTGCCGAACACCATGGTGCAGACGCTGACCGCGGTGCCATTGGCCATGTCCTTGGTGATCTTGAACTGCTTGCGGTAATCCACCGCACGCTTGCCCATCCAGGAACGAAACACCGCCCCCACCGAGATTTCGAGCTGCTCGTACGGGTCTTGCGGAAACGGCTTGCCGGTGTGGCGTTTGACGATATCCAAAAACTCGCCTGCAAGCTCCTTCAGCTGGTCGGTGGAAAGGTCCAGGTCCAGGCGCGCATCGTACTTGCGCTTGAGCGCCACCATCTTTTCGTCGAAATGTTCCTCGCCGATGCCCAGCGCGATCTTGCCGAAAAGCTGAATGAAGCGGCGGTAAGCGTCGTAGGCAAAGCGCGGATTCGAGGTCTGCTTGATCAGACCCTGCAAGGAAACCTCATTCAGGCCGAGATTGAGTATGGTATCCATCATCCCGGGCATGGACATGGCCGAACCGGAGCGCACGGAAACCAGCAAGGGGTTCTTGGCACTGCCGAAGCCCTTGCCGGTTTTCTTCTCCAGCGCCGCCATGTGGCCCTTGATATCGTCCATCAGGCCGTCCGGCAGATGGTTCGTCTCGAGATAGGCGAGACAGGCTTCGGTGGTCACGGTAAAACCCGGGGGCACATTCAGGCCGATCTGCGTCATCTCGCACAGGCCGGCGCCCTTGCCGCCCAGCAAGATCTTGTTCTTGCCGTCACCGTCTTCAAATGCATAAATATAATTCTTGATGTTCATCACGACGCCCCTCGAAATTAGCCATCCTTGAATTATCCACGAAATAGACGCAAAAAAGGGGGGCTAGCCCCCCCCTTTTTTCAACACCCTGCCAGATCAGAAAACCGTTGCGAGCACTCTGCAACAGCCTCCCTCTTAGTGCGACATCAGTACCGGCACAGTCATCGATTCCAGAATCGTGCGGGTAGCACCGCCGAGCACCCACTCCTTCAGCCTTGAATGGCCGTAGCCACCCATGACGATGAGATCTGCTTCCAGGTCCGCGGCGCGCGACAGCAGCTCGTTTCCCACGTCTATCTCGGCACCGCGATCTGTTTTTACTTGGACGCGCACGCCGTGGCGCGCGAGATAGAGTCCGATATCGGCGCCGACCACCGCGCCGTGCTCGCCGACCTTCGGGTTGACCGCCATGACATGCACATTGTCGGCCAGTCGCAGCAGCGGAATCGCGTCGGTAACCGCACGCGTGGCCTCGCGGCTCGGGTTCCAGGCCACAAGAATCCTTTTTCCGATGCTGGGAAAACTGCCAATGGCGGGCAGGATCAGCACTGGACGGCCGGCTGCGAGCAACAACCGCTGGGGAAAATCGGCTGGCATATGTGAGTTGTAAGCAGCATTTGCCTGACCGATTACGATCAAATCGGCGTAGCGCGCGTGCAAAGTCATCGCCTCGACCGGATCATCGACGACAGCGCGCCACTCCACGTTCCTCAGGCCCGCACCCGACGTTTGTCTGGTGAATTCACTCTCTGCCCGGGCTATCTCGGCCGCGGCTACCTGCCTTTGGGCCTCGATGATCGCCGGGCCTATTTCCGCCATGACGTAGCCAGGCGGTTCAAACGGCGTCAGTGCCTGCAACCCGACCAGGTGGGCATCGTGCTGAAGGGCAAGGCGGATTGCGACTTCGACTCGCGTTGAACAGCGTGGGCCGGAGTCGATGTGAACAAGGATCGTCTTGAAGCTCATTTGTATCCCTTTCATTTGCATGGCGGGTGCAAGGCCAGGCTCATCTGCCTTGCATCCGCCCGTTACAGGTTGCTCGGTTCACCGATCATGCCTGGCACCGGCTTGATCATGGCGCACACCGATCAAATCTCCGGTCGCAGCACCATGTACATACTACATACCATAGCGCGTAGCAGCGATGCAAATGTTGATGGAAGTCAATCCGCCGTTCGAACCGGCGCCATCTGGCGGAGGGTTCCGTCTCAAAAAAGAAAACGGACACTCGAAATTAGAAGGTCGAGTGTCCGCAAGAGCCCTTTTGCCCAGAAGGATGGGAGGAAATCAGCAAAAGGGTGAGGTAATGTAACGCCTGTCCTTGGTTGTCAATTTGACAAAAATCAAAGATGGTTCGGATTTACCCGAAACACGCGTTCTTGCCGTTGCGCTAAGAGCGCCGCTCCGGCAGGGTGACCGCGAGGCTCGCCTTAACCTCGATGAAATAGGGTCCGCCTGCGGCGAGGCCGCTCGCGACCGCGCCTGCCACTTCTTCTGCACGCGCAATACGCTGCGCCTGCATGCCGAAGGCGCGTGCGATCTGCTCAAAGTCCGGGTTGAACAGGCTGGTGCCGAGCATGCGCCCCGGGTAATGCAGTTCCTGCTGGATGCGAATTGAGGCGTAGCTCGCGTTGTTTGCGAGAATGAACAGGATCGGCAGCTTGCGCTCGACCGCCGCGATCATCTCGTTGCCGGTCATCATGAAACCGCCATCGCCCACCATGCAGATCACCTGCCGTCCGGGAAAGCGCAGCTGCGAGGCGATCGCGGCAGGCGTACCGTATCCCATGGTGCCCGATAGCGGGGACATGAGCCTTTGCGGCGGCACGAAGCCGAAATGGCGGTAGACCGGCGCGGCGAAGGTTCCTGCGTCCAGGCACACGATGGCGTCTGTGCTCGCCTGGTCGCGCACCGCCTTCACGACTTGCGTGAAATCAATGCCATCCGCGGCACTGCGCCGGGGCCAGGCAGTATGCGCTTCACGGATGTCCTGCAGCCGCCTCGCCCAGACAACCCGCGCTTCCGCTATCTCCGGTCTGGCAGCGGGGGTCAGCGCGCGGGCAAGTTCGACCGGATCGCACACCAGACCGAAATCAGGTGCGAAATGAAGCCCGACCATGTGATCATCGGCGCAAGCATGCACGAATGTTTGCGCCGGCCGTGGCAGGTCGGGAAAGCTGTATCCCTGGCTGGTGATATCGCCAAATCGCGTGCCTAGCGCGAGTATCAGGTCGCTTTGGCGGAAGGCGTCGATCTGGTTTTTCGGATTCGCCAACCCGAGTTCTCCGGCATAAAGCGGGTGCAGGTTGGAGAATAGGTCGTGGCGCCGAAACGACAGCGCGACCGGAATCTGCCACGCCTCGGCCAGCGCGCACAGTGCCTCGCGTCCCCCGGGCGCTTCGAATCCTCCGCCGGCGACGATCAAGGGGCGCTGCGCGGTCTCGATCTGGCTCAGCAACTGGCGCAAGGTCGAGTCGTCTGGTTTCGTCCTCGCAGGTTCGCGCGCCATCCATTGCGGCTGCGCGACCTGTTGCTGCTGCAAATCTTCCGGAATCACCAGCACCACGGGGCCCGGCGTGCCCGAAGTGGCAACGCGGATCGCCTTGAACGCGGCCTCGGCAAGCTGGCCCGGATCAGTCGCTTCGAACACCCATTTTGCGATCGTGCCGTACATGCGCTGATAGTCGATCTCCTGGAATGCCTCTCGGCGCAGATCCGCCCGCGGCACCTGCCCCACGATCAGGATCATGGGAATCGCATCCTGCTGCGCGGTGTGCACCGCGATCGACGCATTGGTCGCCCCGGGGCCCCGGCTCACCAGCGCAATCCCGGGCCGCCTAGTGAGCCTGGCGTCGGCTACGGCCATGAATCCTGCTCCCGACTCGTGGCGGCAGGTCACCGCGTCGATGCCGGGGAAGTCGTATAAAGCATCCAGAATGCCGAGGTAGCTTTCTCCCGGAACCAGGAACACCCGGTCGATTCCGTGAGCCTGAAAAACGGATAATAGCGCGCGGGAAGAGTTTGTCATTTTTCTTGGATCAAAGGATAGGCGCGAATCGGTGCAGCAGGCAGACAAAGGAGCACGTCTTTCATCAGTATCAATGTAACACTATTGCGACAGCAGTAATTCCCGCTACTCGCTGCGCAGTGCTTCGAGTGGATCCAGATGCGCCGCACGCCGCGCCGGCAGCACGCCGGCGGCCAGGCCAACGGCCAGGGCGACCAACTCCGCCAGCACCGCGTAGCTCCACGGCGTATGCACCGGCAGCGCCGGCAGCACGATGTGCAGCGCCAGCGCGGCCCCCCAGCCCAGCAACAGTCCGGCCGTGCCGCCCAGCACCGCCAGCAGCGCCGCCTCGCCCAGAAACAGCAGCAGGATGCCTTGCCGCGTCGCGCCGACGGCGCGCAGCAAACCGATTTCCGATGTGCGTTCGGCTACGGCGATCGTAAGTATGGTGAGTATGCCGACGCCGCCGACCACCAGCGAAATGCCGCCGATTGCAGCGACGGCGAACGTGATCGCGTCGAGCACGGTCCCGAACACGTCCAGCATCTTCTGTTGCGGGGTGACGGTGAAATCCTCCGCGCCGTGGCGCGCGATCAGGATGCGCTTGATGCCCGCCTCGACTTCCGCCAGCGGCGCAGTCGGCTCGTAGACCACGTGAATCTCCTGCAGACTCTCGCGGTTGAACATTTCGAGCGCCCGCCCGACCGGTATGTAGACGGTATCGTCTAGATCGAAGCCGAGCACCTGACCTTTCGCCTGCATGACGCCGACGACGCGATAGCGCTCGCCACCGGCACGGATGCGGCTGCCCAGGGGATTGTCGCCGCCGAACAGCTCGCGCGCCACTTTGGCGCCGAGCACCACGAAAGCGCGCGCGCTGCGCGGGTCGTCCGGCGGCAGAAATTCGCCGCTCGCCACGCGCATCTGCAACGCGCGCGCAAAGTCGGGGCCGACGCCGTAGAGCGTGACGCGGCGGCTCTTGCCGCCATGCACGACTTCCGCATTGCCCTGTACCACCGGGTCGGACAACTGCACATAGGGTGCGCGGCGCAACGCCAGAGCATCGTCGATGCTGAGCGGCCGCACCGTATTTACCGCGCCGAGCGACGCCCCGTGAGTCTGGACGCGTCCCGGGCTGACGCTGATGATATTGGTGCCGAACTGGGTGAATTCCGCGATGACGAAGCGGTGCAGGCCCTCGCCGATGGAGGTGAGCAGGATGACGGCGGCGATGCCAACGGCGATGCCGAGCGCGGTAAGCACCGAGCGCAAGCGCTGCGCCCTGAGGGAAATGTAGGTGAAGCTGACGAAATCGGCGTAGCGCATGATCATCTCCGCGACAAGGCTTGCACCGGATCGAGCCTGGCGGCGCGCCGTGCCGGGGCCAGCGTAAACAGCACCGCGGTGATCACCGCAGTCGCAGGCGCCGCCACGAGCGCCCACCACGGCGCCTGGAACGGAATCGCCGGGTACACCTGGGCGATGATGCTGCGTCCCAACTCACCCGCGGCGAGGCCGGCCGCGGCGCCGCCAGACGCGAGCAGCATCGCCTCGGTGAAAAACGCCAGCCGAATCTGCTGCCCCGTGGCGCCGAGCGCCTTGAGCAGGCCGATCTCGCGCCGCCGCTGCGTCACCGCGATCAGCATCACGTTCATGATCAGGATACCGGCCACCGCCAGGCTGATGGCGGCGATGCTCGCCACGGTCAGGGTCAGCGCGTTCAGGATGCGGTCGAAGGTGGCGAGCACGGCGTCCTGGGTAATCACCGTGACATCGCGCTCCCCCTCATGGCGCAGGCGGATGATCTCCTCGACATCGGCCTTGGCATGCGCGATTTGCTCCCGGCTCTTGGCCTCGACCAGGATGCGAAACAGCGCCTCGGTATTGAACAAGGCCTGGGCCGCGGCCAGCGGCACGATGACAATCTCGTCGGTGTTGAAGCCGAGCGATTCGCCTTGCTTCGCCAACAGGCCGATCACGCGAAAACGGCGGTCGCCGACGCGCACCCACTCCCCCAACACCGCGCGCGACCCGAACAATTCGCTCGCCACCTTGGCGCCGATGACGCAAACGGGCTGGCTGTGGCGCGGATCGCCTTCGGGCAGGAAGCGGCCCTGCGCCATTTGCATGTTGCGGATGTCCATCAGCTCGGCAGTCGACCCGAGCACCGGCGTGTCGCGGCTGAGCGCACCGGCGCGCACGTTGCCCGCGCCAATGATCAGCGGGGCGAAACGCCGGATGGCGTGGCTGCGCTTGAGCGCGAGCGCGTCCTCGATCGTCAGGTCGCGCGGCGTCTTCCCGATTAGCACGCCGGGCATGGCTCCGGCGGTTTCGCTGCGACCGGGCAGGACGATAATCAGGTTGCTGCCGAGCGAGCCGAACTGATTCGCCACATACAACCTCGCCCCCTCTCCAAGGGCGGTCACCAGCACCACGGCGGCGACGCCGATGCCCATGGCGAGCAGGATCAGGAGCGTGCGCGCCGGCGATCCGCGCAGCACCTGCCAGGCGAAATCGAGCAGATCGGCCGGGCGCATGATCAACCGTTTTCGTCGCTGACGATGGCCCCGTCGAGCATGCGCAGCCGCCGCTGCGAGCGCGCGCCGATGTCCGGATCGTGGGTCACGATCACCACCGTTCCGCCGTTATGGTGCACCCGCTCCAGTACGCTCAGCACTTCCTGGCCGGTATGGCGGTCGAGGTTGCCGGTGGGCTCGTCGGCGAGAATCACGGTCGGTCCCATGGACATCGCACGCGCAATCGCGACCCGCTGGCACTGGCCGCCGGAGAGCTGGTCGGGACGGTGGCTGGCGCGCTCCTCCAGGCTGTATTCGGCGAGCAGGCGAGCCAGCCTGCCGCGGCGCTCGGCCGGATCGATGCCTGCGAGGACCATCGGCAGTTCGATGTTCTGCAGCGCAGTCAGGCGCGGCACCAGGTGGAAAAACTGGAACACGAAACCTATCTTCTCGCGCCGCACCCGCGCCAGCTCGTCGTCGCTGAGAGCAGTGACGTTGCCCCCGTCGAGCTCGTAGATCCCGGCATTGGGGCGGTCGAGCAGGCCGATGATGTTGAGCAGCGTCGACTTGCCCGACCCGGAGGGACCCATGATGGACAGATATTCGCCCCGCGTGATCGCAAGGTTCACCTCGCGCAAGGCGTGAACCTCCTCGCCGCCCACCAGGAACGTGCGCGCTATGCCGCTGAGACGGATCATTGCGTTTGGGCCTTGGCGGCCTCCTTCTTCTCCGCCACGGCTTTTTCCGCCACAGCGCGGGCGCCGGCCTTGACGCCCTCGCGTTCGAGCGAGGTGACGACCCTGTCGCCCCGGGCGAGGCCGGCTTTCACTTCGGTGAACTCCCAGTTGGCCAGGCCCGTTTCGATCTTGCGCTCCTCCAGCAGTCCGCCCGCGGCGAGCACCAGCACCCGATTCCCCGGCATCAGCGCGGGGGTCGGGATGCGGACCACATTGTCGCGGCCGGTGACCACGATTTCGATGTCCGCGCTATAGCCAACCAGCAGATGTTTTGCCTCGCCGGGCTGCTCGAACTCGACCTCCACCTCCACCGTGCGCGCCTGTTTCTCCACCGCCAGCACATAGGGCGCGATGCGGCGCACCCTGCCGGCGAAGTGCCGGCCACGGTAGGCGTCCAGCGTGATGCGGCCGCTCATGCCGACCTTGAGCTGCGCCCCGTCCACCTCGTCGATCGGCGCGGAAACGTAAAGGCAGGAGTCGTCGATCAGGTCCACCGCAGGCAGCGTCGGAATCCCCGGCGGAGACGGCGTCAGGTATTCGCCCACCTCGCCGTTGACTTCGGCGACGATGCCCGCAAACGGCGCCCGCAGCACCGTGCGGTCCGTATCCGCGCGCGCTGCCTGGATCCGCGCTTCGGCCTCCGCGACCTGGGTCCCGGCCGAATCGCAGCTTGCCTGCTTCGCCGCCGCATCGGCAGCGGCGCGCTCCGCCGCTTCCTGCGAGATGAAGTTGCGCGCCTTGAGGTCGCGCGCCCGCCCCGCGTCGCGCGCCGACGCCTTCGCCAGTTCGCATACTTCGCGCACGCGCGCCTTGGCGGTTTGCAGTTGCTCGCGCGCCAGCCGCTCGCGCGCGGTGAGATCGTCGCTCCAGAGCGTGAGCAGCACCTGGCCCGGGCGCACCCTGTCGCCTTCGGTCACGTTGAGCCGCTCGATGCGCCCGCCCGCGGGCGGCGCGAGCTTGGCGCGCCGGCACGCCATGACCGAACCCGCGCGCGTGTTGGCTATGGTGTTTTCCACGCGGCCGATATCGGCCGGCGCAAACGCGACAGTCACCGGATTCGGCCGCATGGCGTACCACAGCGCCGCAGCGAGTGAGGCAACGACAATCAGCGCCAGCGCGAGTCCGATGGCAAGCCGGCCGGATTGGGCCTTGCGGACAAATGCGTGGTGTGTGTTCATATGCCGCAATTATGCCGCGATTTCTGCCGCGCCGGAGCCGGGATTGTCAGACTCCGCTGCATCTTGAGTTGAACCTCGATCTTCCCGTCAAAGCGGTTCGGAACAGTTGGAATGACGCTTATATTGGCGCCAAACGTCTTGCCCTCGATCTCCAGCACCGGCAAAGACGCAAGGAACCATCCTCCATTGCGATAGTTCGAATAGGCGTCGAATCCGCCTGCCGCGATGCCAGCGCCTATATCGAGGTCTGCCCACTGCCAGTTACACCGGCTCGCGCAGGGTCACGAACTCCTCGGCTATGGTCGGATGGATACCGATGGTCGCGTCGAACTGGCGCTTGGTCGCGCCGCACTTGAGCGCCACGGCGAAGCCTTGAATGATCTCGCCGGCATCGGGGCCCACCATGTGCACGCCGAGCACGCGTTCGGTCTTCTTGTCCACCACCAGCTTCATCAGCACCTTCTCGCCACTGCCCGTGAGCTGGTGGCGAAGCGCGCCGAATGTCGTGCGATACACGTCGATGTCGCCGATGCGCTCGCGTGCCTTGGCCTCGGACAGGCCGACGGTGCCGACGTTGGGGTTGCTGAAAATCGCGGTCGGAATGTTTTCGTAGTCCAGGCTGCGGCCGCTGGAGCCGAACACGCTTTCGGCCACGATCATGCCCTCGGCGAGGGCTACCGGCGTCAACAGCACGCGGTCGATGACATCGCCCACGGCGTAAATCGAGGGCACGCTGGACTGAAAGTTCGCATTAACCATGACCGCACCGTTTTCTGCCAGATTCACGCCGGCATTCTCCAGGCCCAAGCCGCGGGTATTGGGGGCGCGGCCGGTGGCGTACATGACGCAATCGGTGTCGAGCAAAGAACCGTCGGCTAGCGTGACGTGCAACGCGCCGCCGTTGTCGTTCTTGGGACGCTCGATGCGCGCGATGTTGCTGCGAAACCGTATGCGCACGCCTTTGATTTCCATCTGAGCGGCGAGAAAACCGCCGAGGTCGGCATCAAACTCCTTTATCAATCGTTCGCCACGGTAGACCAATGTGGTGTCGACTCCGAGGCCGTGAAAAATCGAGGCGAATTCCACTGCAATGTAGCCTCCGCCCACCACCAGCACGCGGCGCGGCAGTTGGCCCAGATGAAAGGCTTCGTTAGAGCTTATTGCATGTTCGGCGCCGGGAACGGGCGGCACCACCGGCCAGCCTCCGGTGGCAATCAGAATATACCGCGCGCTGATGCGCCGGCCGCCAACTTCGACAGTGTGCGCGTCGACGAGCGTGGCGCGGCCATCAAGAAGCGCGACACCGGCGCCTGTGAGCAGCTTTGCGTACACCGCGTTCAGGCGTTCGATCTCGCGGTCCTTGTTCGCGACCAGAGTAGGCCAGTCGAACGCAGGCGGTGATACGCGCCAGCCGTAACCCGCGGCGTGCCCGATGTCCTCGCCGTAGTGGGCCGCATAGGAAAAAAGCTTTTTCGGGATGCAGCCGACATTGACGCAAGTACCTCCGAGGTAACGCTCCTCGGCAACAGCAACGCGCGCCCCGAGGCGGGCGGCGTAGCGGCTTGCGCGCACCCCGCCTGAGCCCGCGCCGATGGTGAAAAGGTCGTAATCGTATCGCGCCATGGACTTGCTCCCTAATGCTCCCCAATCGGCGTGTGCAGTTTCATCAATTCTTAAACTGTGCTTCACTTCTTACGGGTATGCATGGTAGCGTAAAGGGGCGCATTTTGGCAGCAAGCGACAGCGTGATGATGTCGCGGGCTGAAACCGGAACCGATGGTGGCGCGTTAAAGCCAATTGACGCGACGGCGGAAAGCCGTTATTTTTCGACTGACTGTATAAATTGGAAGGGGCATCCGCATGAAGCGACTTTCGGTGGCAATATGGCTGATGCTGTGTCTGACCCTGCCCGCATCTGCACAGATGTACAAATGGGTGGATTCGAACGGCAAGGTGCAGTACTCGGACAAGCCCCCGCCAAGCAACATCAAGAGCGATAAGCTGCACGATCCTACCCCTGCCCCTGCTGCCAGCGCACCCGCAGCAAGCGAGGGCAAAGGCGGGGCGAAGAAGGATGCAGCCAAGGCCGGACCCAAGACCGTAGCCGAGCAGGAGCAGGCATTCCGCAAGCGCCAGCTGGACGCGGCCAAAGCGCAAGAGGACGAGGGAAAAAAGCAGGCCGAAGAGCGCGACAGAGCGGAGAACTGCAAGCGCGCCAAGGCAGCCTTGGCCAGTCTGCAGCTAGGCGGGCGCCAATCGCGCATGGACGAGAAGGGCGAACGCGTCTTTCTGGACGAGCAGCAAATCGCCCAGGAAACGGCCAGGGCGAAACAGATTGCTGCCACAGCCTGCAAGTAAAAGTAAAATTATCCGCGCGTCTTTGCGGCGCGATCGCGCCGAACTTCCTTTGGATCTGCACTCAAAGGCCGGTAGATCTCCACCCGATCCCGGTCGCGCAGCCTGGTTTCCGGGATGACAGGCTTGCCCCACACCCCTACGCGGCCGAACTCCCCCCGTGGCAGGTGCCGCAGCAAGCCGCTCGCCTGAACGGCATCCAGCGCGGTACTGCCGGGCGGCAAATGCAGCAACACCCGCTCCTGTCGCTGCGGCAATGCATAGATCACCTCGATGCTTATGCTCATTGCCGGTCAAAAAAGCCGGGGCGGACGGAACCGGAATGTTGCCGCCCCTGCCCGCCGCTCCTGTTCAAATTCCCCATGCCGGCTGGCCTTAGTCAAGACCCGTAGAGGCTCAGAGCCCGCTTGACGAAGACTTCGACAAACGTGTTGGCGATGTGATTGAATACAGGCCCGGCCATCTTCTCCATCAGTTTGCCGGAAAGTTCGTAACTCAAGCGAAATTCCACCTTACAAGCTTGTTCGGCGAGCGGCGCGAAGCGCCAGAATCCATCCAGGTGCTTGAACGGGCCGTTGACCAATTTCATATCGATCAGGGCTCCCTCATCCATGCGATTCTCGGTCGTGAAGTGCAGACGCAGTCCGTGATAGTTGACGTGCAAGGTAGCCACCGCCTTGTGCGCATCGAGCAGCCGCACCTCGGTGCCGCTGCACCATGGCAGAAACTGCGGATAGGCCTCGACGTCCGCAACCAGCGCGTACATCTTTGCCGCGCTATGCCCGATCAGAACTGATTTTTCCACTATAGCCATGAAAGCGCGGCGCACTGTTAAAATTGCCTGATTGTACCAATACTGCTCCCATGACGATCGCACAGAACAAGAAAGCCTTCCACGACTATTTCATAGAGGAGCGCTATGAAGCCGGCTTGGTGCTGGAAGGCTGGGAGGCCAAAGCCATCCGCTCCGGACGGGTGCAGCTCAAGGACGCCTATGTGCTTATCCGCGGAGGGGAGATCTACATGGTCGGCGGCCATATCAGCGCCCTGCCCACGGCCTCCACCCATATCCATCCCGACCCTGTGCGCACGCGCAAGCTGCTGCTGCATGGCGCGGAGATCCAGCACCTGATCGGCAAGGTCGAGCGCGCCGGCTACACGCTGGTGCCTCTGGACATGCACTACAAGAACGGCCGGATAAAAATCGACATCGGCCTCGCCCGCGGCAAGAAACAGCACGACAAACGCGAAACCGAGAAAAAGCGCGACTGGGACCGGGAGAAACAGCGGCTGATGCGTTCGAAGAGCAAGACCTAAATTTGCTGCCGCAGCTGCTCGAACAGGCAGATTGCCGCCGCCGCAGCCACGTTGAGCGACTCGGTATTCCCGGGCATGGGAATACGCACCCGTTCGGCCGCGGCAGCACTTAACTCGGCACTCACCCCCGCCCCCTCGTTGCCGAACACCCATGCAAGCGGGCCGCGCAAATCGGCCTGGTAGAGCGATTTTCCGGTATGGCCGCTGGTGCAGATCAGCCGGCCCGAAAGCCTGGGCACGATGGCCGCCAGATCGACATTGTCGAAAATGTCGAGGCTGAAATGGGCACCCATGCCGGCGCGCAGCACCTTGGGCGACCAGGAAAATGCACAACCCCGGGAAAGCAGAACCATGGGAATGCCTGCTGCTGCGCTACTGCGCAGGATGGAGCCGAGGTTGCCTGCATCCTGGATGTTTTCCAGCATCACGCAGCGTTCGATCGCAACCGGCAGCGGGCCGGGCTTGGGCGTGCGTATGAGCGCGATGATGCCGGTCGGGGTCGCGACCTGGGCGATGTCGTTGAACAAGGCATCCGCCAGAATCAACAGCCCTTGCCCCGATGCGCCAGCCGCGAGCTGCGTGACTTCCGGCTTGGATTTTCCGCTTTCGCTCAGAATCAGCTGCTCTGGCACACCGCCGTTGGCACGGTAGGCTGCGATCAGGTGCGCGCCGTCGAGCAGCGCCAAGCCCGCCTTGCGCCGCTCGCGCGTGGAACCGGCGAGCTGGCGCAGCACCTTGAAGCGCTGATTGTCGCGCGAGCGTATCAGCTTAAGATCACCATCGCTCATGCTTCGAGCAGTCTGCGTATGGGCGCGTAGCTGCGGCGGTGGATTTCGGCCACGCCATGCCGCCTGAGGGCGGCAAGATGGGCTGCAGTCGGGTAGCCCTTGTGCCGGTCCAGGCCGTAGTGCGGATACAGTTGGTGCAGGCGCAGCATTTCCGCGTCGCGCGCGGTCTTGGCCAGGATAGAGGCGGCCGAAATCGAGGGTATCGTGCTGTCGCCCATGATAATGGCCCGTACCGGATATTCGATGAGCGGGCACTGCTTGCCGTCGACCAAAACTTCGCTCGGCGCAACGCTCAACTGCTCCACCGCGCGTCGCATGGCGAGCAGGCTCGCCTGGAGGATATTGATCGTGTCGATCTCGGCCACCGAAGCCGACGCAATCGCCCAGGCGCGCGAGTGCCGGCGTATTTGCTCGGCCAATTCCAGCCGCCGGGAGGGGGACAGAGCCTTGGAATCGGCCAAGCCCGCTATATGCCACGCAGGATCGAGGATCACCGCGGCAGCGTAGACCGGGCCGGCAAGCGGTCCCCTCCCCGCTTCATCCACGCCGCACACGAGGTTCATGCGACGCACCTCATCTGGCTGCACGTGCAAGCATGGGCAACACCGCCCTGGCGGCCTGCTCCGCGGTGTTGCGCTTGAGCTCGCGGTGGATGGCAGCAAAACGCCGCGGGATGCGCTCGCGCACCACGGTGTCGTTGAGCGTATTGAGCAGAGCCTGCGCCAGATTTTCCGGAGTGGCATCGTGCTGCATCAATTCAGGCACCACGAATTCCTCGGCCAGGATGTTGGGCAGGCCAACATACGGCAGGTAGCCCATGCGCCGCATCAGCTGAAAGCTGGCCTCCGCCATTTTATAGGCGATGACCATGGGCTTTTTCAGCAACGCTGCCTCCAGGCTGGCAGTTCCGCTGGCTACCAACGCGACGTCGGCGGCGGCGAGCGCATCGCGGGCGTGGCCAAACAGAATGGTTAACGGCAGTTCGGCCGCGTCGGCCCGGTACAGTGCGGCCTCGAAAATTTCGCGCGTTTCGCGACTGACCAGCGGAACCAGGAACAGAGGGTTCTCTATTCTCTGCGCCAGCAGCTTGGCCGTCGCAATGAAGGTACCCGCCATGTAATTCAATTCCGATTGGCGGCTGCCCGGCAGCAGCGCGATCACCTTGCGCTCAGCCGCGATCCTGAGCGCAATCCGCGTGCTGGCAGTCTGGTCTTGTTCCGGAATCATGTCGGCGAGCGGATGGCCGACATAGGTCGCGGGAACGCCTGCCTTGCGGTAAATCGCCTGTTCGAACGGAAACAAGGTCAGCATGTGATCGACCGAGCGCGCGATGGTGCCAATGCGGCTGCCGCGCCAGGCCCAGATCGAGGGGCTGACGTAGTGCACGACCGGCGTTCCGGCGCGCTTCAGCCCCGCCTCCAGGCCCAGATTGAAATCGGGTGCGTCCACGCCTATGAACAATTGCAGTCGAGCGTCGAGCAAGGCCTGGCGCAGCTTGTGCCGCATCCACACGAGGCCAGGATAATGCCTCAACACCTCGGCATAGCCGCGCACCGCCAGGCGTTCCATCGGAAACAGGGAATCCAGACCCTCGGATTGCATTTTGGGGCCGCCGATGCCGGTGAACCTGGCGCCCGGCAGATGGGCGCGCAGTGCCGCCATCAAATGCGCTCCCAGCATGTCGCCCGATGCCTCCCCGGCGACGATGCCAATGGTGAGCTGCCCTTCGGTCACGTCAGCGCACGATCCCGCGAGTGGATCCTTGCAGAAACTCGGCAAGCGGCGCTATTTCAGCACAGGTCCTGGCTTGTTCGGCAAGTCGTGCCTTGGCTTGGTCCAAAGTCAGGCCGGACTTGTAAAGCGTCTTGTAGGCGCGCTTGATCCCGGTCATGGATTCGGCCGAGAAGCCACGCCGGCGCAGTCCCTCGACATTGATGCCGTAGGGCTTTGCGCTGTCGCCCGCCGCCATGACATAAGGCGGGAGATCGTGCACCAATACCGTCGCTATCGCGGTAAAGCTGTGGACTCCAACGCGCACGAACTGGTGTACTCCGGTGAAACCTCCGAGTATCGCGTGATCACCGACATGCACATGCCCCGCGAGTTGGGCATTGTTCGCAAATATCGTGTGGTCGCCGATCTGGCAGTCGTGCGCCAGGTGCACATAGGCCATGATCCAGTTGTCGTTGCCCAGGCGGGTGACGCCCGCGTCCTGGACAGTGCCGCAATTGAGGGTGCAGAACTCGCGTATGGTGTTGCCGTCGCCTATCTCCAGCCGTGTCGGTTCGTCCGCGTATTTCTTGTCCTGCGGCGCCGCTCCGAGCGAGCAGAACTGGAAGATGCGGTTGCATTTGCCTATCCTGGTATGGCCTTCGATGACCACGTGCGGGCCGATCCTGGTGTCGTCGCCGATCTCGACATGCTCGCCGACAATGCTGTAGGCGCCAATGCTCACCTTCGCCCCCAGTTTGGCTCCGGGATGGACGATGGCGGTCGGATGGATCATTATATCGATCGCAGGGTGCAAAGCAGTTCGGCCTCGGCAACGAGCACGTCACCGACGTAAGCCTTGCCGGCGTATTTCACCACCGAACGCACGGTGCGCTCGATGCTGACCTCCAGTATCAATTGGTCCCCGGGCATCACCGGTTTCTTGAATCGTGCCCTGTCGATACCGGCAAAGTAGTACACGGATTTGTCGTCCGGCTTGATGCCCATGCTGCGAAACGACAGGATCGCCGCCGCCTGCGCCATCGCCTCGACGATAAGCACCCCGGGCATGACCTTGTAATACGGAAAATGGCCGTTGAAATAGGGTTCGTTGACGCTGACATTTTTCAGCGCGCGGATGCGCTTGTCCAGTTCGCACTCGATCACGCGGTCGATGAGCAGGAATGGATAGCGGTGCGGCAGGTATTCAAGGATTTCGTGGATGTTCAAGCTTGTTCCTCCGGCAATGGCAGCTGTTGCTCGATGTGGCGTACCCGCTCGCGTAGCGTGTCCAGATGGCGCAGGCGCGCCATGTTATGCGTCCAGCTGCGACTGTCCTGGGCCGGATGACCGCCATAGGTTCCGGCCTGCATAATCGATCTGGTGACCACGGCGCCGGCAAGAATGACGACGCGATCGACGATGTCGAGGTGTCCAACGATCGAGGCGGCACCGCCTATCATGCAGTGTTTTCCTATGCGCGTGCTGCCGGCGATCCCGGTGCATCCGGCGATCGCGGTGTGCGCGCCGATGTGCACGTTGTGCCCGACCTGGATCAGATTGTCCAGCTTGACTCCGTCCTCTATCACCGTGTCATCCAGCGCACCGCGGTCTATGCAGGTATTGGCGCCGATTTCGACATCGTTTCCGATCACAACCCGGCCGATCTGAGGAATCTTTTGCCATTTGTCATCGTCCAGCGCGATGCCGAATCCGTCCGCGCCGATCACCGCGCCGGAGTGGATCTGTGCCCGCTGGCCGAGACTGCAGGCCGGATAGATGGTAACGCGCGCGTGCAGGCGGCTGCTTGCACCGATCTCGACACCGTCACCGAGGTGGCAACCCGGACCAATCACAACAGCCCTGCCGAGTTTGACCCCACGCCCGATATAGACGCCGGCACCGATGCTGGCGCTGGCGGGAATCCTGGTGCCGCGCTCGACTACGGCTGTCTTGTGTACCCCGGGTTTCGCCGCCTGCGGCGGGTTGAACAGAGCCGAGACCTTTGCGAAATAAAGATAGGGATCGTCGCAGAGGATGCGCGGCAGTTCGGTGAGTTTGCTGTCGGCCTTGCCCAGAATGACTGCGCCTGCACGGGTGCCGGCGAGTTGTTTGCGGTATTTGCGATGCGTAAGAAAGCTGATGTGCCGCGAACCGGCGCTCTCCAGCGTGGCCACCTGGCTGATCGCCGTTTGCGGGTTGCCGAGAACTTCCCCACCGAAGCGTTCGACGATCTCGGCCAGGCGGTATTTCTCGGCCTTAGCCATCGGTGCTGACTATTTCCCCGCCGGCTTGTCTTCCAGTGCCTTGATCACCTTGTCTGTGATGTCGATGCGAGGACTGGCGTAGACCGCCTCCTGGAAGATGATGTCGTATTTCTCGGCCTCGGCAATGGCCTTGATGGTGCGGTTGGCGCGCTCGAGCACCCCGGCCAGCTCCTCGTTGCGCCGCTGGTTGAGATCTTCCTGGAATTCGCGCTGCTTGCGCTGGAAATCCTTGTTCAGATCGCTGAATTCGCGCTCCTTGTTGCGGCGCTCGGCTTCCGGCATGGTGACCGCGTTTTTCTCCAGGGTTTCCTGCAGCTTGCGGATCTGCTCGGCCATCTTCTGCATCTCCTGGTCGCGCTTGGCGAATTCCTGCTCGATCTTCTTCTGCGCGCGCACCGCCGGTGCGGCGTCGCGAAACACCTTTTCGGTATTGACGAACCCGATCTTTGAATCGGCGGCAGCCGCCGTGCTGCCCATCAATGCGGTCAGTGCGACAAATATAAGTTTTTTCAACCTTATCTCCCCAAACCCTAAAAGACCTGCCCAAACTGAAACTGGAGATGCTGCGCCCTATCATCCGGTTTGGCATTGAGCGGGCGGCCATAACTCAGGCGCAGCGGCCCCATGGGCGAATTCCAGCTGAACGCCAGCCCGGTCGAATAGCGCAACTCCGACAGCCGAACAGTCTCATCCGCGCCGTATACCTGACCGGCATCGAGAAACACCGCCAAACGCATCGAACGGTCCACGCCCATTCCGGGCACCGGGAACAACACTTCGGCGTTTCCGACCAGGCGCTTGGTGCCGCCCAGGATGGCGCCGAGGGAATCGCGCGGGCCGAGAGAGTATGAATCGTAGCCGCGCACGGAGGTGACGCCACCGGCATACAAATTCTTGTAAAACGGCAAAGGTTTTCCGCCCATGCCATTGGCTGCCCCGATCTCGCCGTTCAGCATCAGCGTATAGGTGCGCGATATCGGGTAATACCACTGCGTCTGCCCGGTGAATTTGTAGTATTTCAGCGTCCCGCCTGGCAGCCCGGCCTCCGCGCCGGCCCGGATCAGGGTACCCTTGGTCGGCAAGATGATACTGTCGCGTTGATCGTGAGCCCAGCCTATTGTCCCCGGAATCGTATTGTTGTTGCTGCCGAATATGCTGACAAATTCCTGGTACCTTAGCGGGCTGGTCTCATTGACGCCGAGCTTGGTGTTCTCGACGCCAAGTCCAAAGCCGAGATTATCCACATCGGTGAGCGGCACGCCGTAGCGCACCCCGCCGCCAATCGTGGTGGTCGTGTAATAGCCCAAACCCAGCAAAGAAGCATTGGTGTGGCGATCATAGACGTCGAAGCCGCGGCTTACTCCGTCCACCGTGTAGTAGGGATCGGTGTAGCTCAAGCCGATGTTCCTGCTGATCTTGCTGGTGTTGAGTTGCAGGCTGAGGTGTTTGCCGCTGCCGAAAATGTTCTGCTGCGTGACCGAGCCGCTCAGCACCACTTTTTCCGTGGTTGACAAGCCGGCGCCAAGCATGATGGCTCCGGTCGCTTTTTCCTTGACCTTGAAATTCACGTCCACCTGGTCGGAGGTGTTCGGCACGGCCGGCGTGTCCACGTCAACTTCAGAAAAATACCCCAGCCGCTCCAACCGTTGCTTGGATTTCTGAATTTTTTCGCCGTCGTAGTAAGCGCCTTCGAGCTGGCGCATCTCGCGGCGAACCACTTCGTCGCGGGACCGTGTGTTGCCGGCAATATTGATGCGACGCACGTAGACGCGCCGCCCCGGATCGATCATTATCGTCAATGCGACGCGCTTTGCGGTCTTGTCCAACTCTGGAACGGCGTTGGCGTTGGCAAAGGCGTAGCCCTCGTTGCCCAGTCGGTCGGTGATCTTCTTGGTGCTCTCGGTGAGTTTCTCGCGAGAGAAGGTCTCGCCCGGTTTTAGCTGGATCAAGCGGCGCAATTCGGCCTGCGGCAGCAGCATTTCGCCGCCGATTTTGATATCTGACACGGTATACTTTTCGCCTTCGGTGAGGCTGATTGTGACGTAGATGTCTTTCTTGTCCGGCGTAATCGACACCTGGGTCGAATTGATATCAAATTCGAGATAGCCGTTATTGAGATAATGCGAGCGCAAGGACTCCAGGTCGCCGGACAATTTCTGTTTCGAATACTGGTCGTTCTTGGTGTACCAGGTCAGCCAACCCGGCGTCTGCAGCACGAACAATTGCTGCAAATCCTTTTCCTTGAACACCTTGTTGCCAATAATATTTATCTGGCGAATCTTGGTGACTTCCCCCTCGTTGATGGAGAAACTGACACCCACGCGATTGTGCTCGAGCGGCGTAACCGTGGTGACCACACTGGCGCCATATCGGCCGCGAGCCAGGTATTGGCGCTTGATCTCCTGCTCGGCCTGGTCCAACAGCGCCTTGTCCAGCGACCGCCCCTCGGCCAGGCCGGCTTCGCGCAGCCCCTTGCGCAATGCATCTTTATCGAATTCCTTGTTGCCGATGAAGTCGATCTGCGATACGGCCGGACGTTCTTCGACCACTACGATCAGCACGTCACGCTGGACTTCCAGGCGCACATCTTTGAAAAAACCCGTCGCAAACAAGGCCTTGATCGCCGCCGCAGCCTTCTCATCGGTGATGGTTTCGCCGACCTTGACCAGCAGATAGCTGAATACCGTGCCGGCCTCGATGCGCTGGATGCCTTCGACGCGGATATCGCGCACCACGAAAGGATCGAACGCATGCGCGGCGCCGGCCCACATGCAGAGGAGTGCGACGGCGAGGTGTTTGATCATATTTAGGGTTAGCCGGAAATCAAGCGATTAATATCGTTATAGAAGGCAAACGCCATCAGAACCAGCAACAGGGTCAGCCCAAGTTTCTGGCCGATTTCCATCATCCGATCCGATACCGGGCTGCCTTTGAAAATTTCGACCGTATAATACATCAAATGTCCGCCATCCAATAACGGAATCGGCAGCAGGTTGAGCACCCCGAGGCTGATGCTGATCAGCGCCACGAAATTCAGGTACGAGATAATTCCGAGCTGCGCCGATTGGCCGGCATAGTCGGCGATGGTCACCGGTCCGCTGAGATTCTTCCATGAGACCTGCCCGATCAGCATTCGCCCAAGCATTCGCAGACTGAACACAGACGTGTCCCAGGTCTTTTCCACGGCCTTCGCCAGCGCGCTTGCGGCACCATAGCGTACCACGGTAACGAGTTTGTCCAATGCCTGCTGGTCGAGCTTTGCCGCCGCGCCTATGCGCCCTACTGCGGAACCGTTCTGCTGCACCGCTTCGGGAACGAGCATCAGCTCGCGGCGTTCATCTCCACGCTGGAAAGTCAGCCGCAGTTCGCGGCCTGAATGACGGCGCACCTGTTCCACCAATTCGTCCCAGGAAAGGATGGGCTTGGTGTTCGCGGTAAGGATACGATCACCCGCTAGCAGGCCGGCATGTTCCGCCACGCTGCCGGGCACGATCTGGCCGATCACGGGACTGATTTCCGGTCGATAGAGCCTGAAGCCGATCAAAGCCAGCGTGTCGCCTTCAAGCTGCTCCGCGTCGAAGGGCGACAAATCGAGCGTGCGCCAGTTGAGCCGGCTGCTTCGGTTGAGCACTTCCACCTTCACCTGCTGGCGCTCCAGCGCGAGTTGCAGCATGCGCCAGCGCACCTCCTGCCAGGACGTCACCGGCTCGCCGTTGATCGCGCGTATGGTTTCGCCCGATTCGAAGCCGGCACTTGCGGCCGGCGTGTTCGGCAGCGGCAAAGCCACCACCGGCCGCACTTCTTGCACGCCGTGCATGAACAGCATCCAGTAAAGCAGTATCGCAAACAGGAAATTGGCGAGCGGCCCGGCGATGACGACGGCATAGCGCCGCCACACGCTCTGCCGGTTGAACGCGCGGCCGAGTTCTTGCGGTGCGACATTGCCTTCACGTTCGTCCAGCATCTTGACGTAGCCGCCGAGCGGCACCGCAGCCACGATCCATTCGGTCCCGTCGCGGCCGAATCGTTTCTTCCATAACGGCAAGCCAAAACCAATCGAAAAACGCAGTACCTTGATGCCGCAAATCCGCGCAACCAGGTAGTGGCCGTATTCGTGCACTATGATCAGCGCTCCCAGCGCGACCACGAAGGCGGCGATCGTATGCAGCAGGTTCATGCCTTGGCTGTCATCAACTCGACCTGCAGCGCCGCGTGACGGCGGGCGGCGGCATCGGCGTCGAGTACATCGTCGAGGGTGGCCAACGGTCGCGAGGGCAATTCATTCATCACCGCCTCGATCACCGCGGTAATGGCAAGAAACGAAAGCCGTCGTTCTAGAAAAGCACTCACCGCGACTTCATTCGCGGCATTTAGCGTCGCCGGACTGGTCCCGCCTTCCGCCAAGGCGCGATACCCCAGCCCCAGCGCCGGGAAGCGCGCAAAATCCGGTGGCGCGAAATCCAGCCTGCCGATACGTGCCAAATCGAGCGAACTTACGCCGGCTTCAATCCGCTCAGGGTAGGCCAGCGCATGCGCGATCGGTGTACGCATGTCGGGATTCCCAAGCTGGGCGATGACCGAACCGTCGGCGTACTCGACCATGGAATGCACCACACTCTGCGGATGAATCACCACCTGGATTTGTTCGGACGTTGCACCAAACAGCCAGTGCGCCTCGATGATTTCAAGCGCCTTGTTCATCATGGTGGCCGAATCCACCGAAATCTTGCGGCCCATCACCCAGTTGGGGTGCGCACATGCCTCATCCGGCGTCACACTCTCCAGTCGTGCCAGTGCAGTTTCGCGGAACGGTCCGCCGGAAGCGGTCAACAGCACGCGCCGCACCCCGCGGCTGCCCAGATCGCCGGCAGGAGATCCTGGCAGGCACTGGAATATGGCGTTGTGCTCGCTGTCTATGGGGAGCAGGGTCGCACCATGCGCGCGCACTGCCTCCATGAAAATGGGTCCGGCCATGACCAGGGCTTCCTTATTGGCAAGCAACACCTTCTTGCCGGCGCGTGCCGCGGCCAGGGTGGGTGCAAGGCCGGCCGCGCCGACGATAGCCGCCATGACGCAATCGGTTTCGGGATGGGCCGATATTTGCTCCAATCCCTGCGCACCGACCAGGATTTCCGTGGTGCCTGCGCCGAGGCGAGCACGCAATGCGTCGGCCTGCGCAGCGCGCGCCACCATCGCATAACGAGGTTGGTGAAGCAGACACAACTCTGCCAGCGCATCGATGCGCTCGTTTGCGCTCAGGGCAAATATACGGAAACGCAGCGGATGGCGTGCCGCTACATCGAGGGTGTTGAGCCCTATCGATCCGGTCGCCCCCAGCACGACCAGATTCTGCGGCCGGTTCATAGCAGATAGACCAGGGCCGCAACCGGCAGCACTGAAGTGAGCGCATCGATGCGATCGAGCACGCCGCCATGCCCCGGCAGCAGCACGCCGCTGTCCTTGACCCCGGCCTGCCGTTTCAGCGCCGACTCGAACAAATCACCGTAAATGCCGATTGCGGTAAGCAACCATAGGAACAACAACATGCCGAATGCCCCGAAGCGCATGGATTTAAATGCCTGCGGAAAATAGGCTTGCCAGGCAAACCCCCAAAGCGCGGCATACAAGCTCACAGCGAGAACCGCACCGCCGACGCCCTCCCATGTCTTGCCCGGACTGACCGACGGCGCCAGCTTGTGCCGCCCGAAACGGCGCCCCGCAAAATAAGCCGCGCTGTCTGAAATCCACGCCACCGACATCAGCAGCAATAACAGCAAAGGGCCGAGCTTGTGCAGCTCGACCAGCGCCAGCCAGGTCGGCACCAGTACCAGCAGCCCGGTCAGCGCCCCAAGCCAGCGCGCGCGGGGCAGCCAGGAGCGCCATAGCCACAGAGGCACTACGACCGCCCAGAACAGGCTTGCACCAAGGTAGACTGCAGATTGCAGCCGGCCAGACGGCGCAAACCCGAACAGCGCCGCGCAAATTGCCGCAACGGCCAGAACATACAGGCCGCAGGCGCTGGGCTGCAATTTTATGAGCTTGGCCCATTCCCAAGCCGCGGGGACCACCAACAAGCCGGCGAAAGCGGCCCACGCGGTCGGCGGCAACCAGAACAACGCCGCGAGAAATGCGACCAACAACACCAGCGCTGTGACGACCCGCGTCTTTAGCATGGGTCAGCGCGCCCGGCAGATTGGCACAATCAGGCAAGCTCCCTTTTTTTTGGGGGCGCCTTTGCTGCAACCTCGACCTGCTCGCTGGTACGGCCGAAGCGGCGTTCGCGCCGCTGATACGACGAAATCGCCTGATCCAGGGCTGCCGCGTCGAAGTCGGGCCAGAGCGTATCGGTGAAATAGAACTCGCTGTAGGCAAGCTGCCACAGAAGAAAGTTGCTGATGCGCTGCTCTCCGCCGGTGCGGATGAATAGGTCCGGCTCCGGCGCGTACGCCATGGCGAGGCAACTGGCCAGTTGCTCTTCAGTAAACGCGCCGTGCCGTTGCGGCTGCGATTCGATCAGGCATTGCATGGCCTGCAGCAAATCCCAACGCCCGCCGTAATTCGCCGCGATGGTGAGGGTCATGCCCTTATTGTCGCGAGTCAGCTGCTCGGCCCGCGCAACCAGTTCGGTGATTTTGTTGCCGAAGGGCGCAAGATTGCCCACCACTCGCAGGATTATGCCGTTGCGGTGCAGCTTTTCCGCTTCCCGCTCCAGCGCCAGGATGAACAACTGCTTCAGCAGCGACACTTCTTCGGCCGGCCGGCGCCAGTTCTCCGAACTGAACGCGAACAGGGTGAGGTACTCGACGCCCCGCGCCGCGCAGGCTTTAACCACTTCGCGCACGATTTCCACGCCGCGTTTGTGGCCGGCCGCGCGCGGCAGCATGCGTTGCTTGGCCCAGCGTCCGTTGCCATCCATGATGATGGCGATGTGACGCGGAACCGCCTTCACCTGCGGGATGTCGCGTGTCGAGCTGGAAAATGAGGGCATGGACGTTCCGGTGTTGGAGGTGCCCGAGTCAGACCGCCATCAGGTCCGTTTCTTTGGCGGCGAGCAGCTTGTCGATCTCGGCAATGAATTTGTCGGTCAGCTTCTGGATATCGTCCTGCGCGCGGCGTTCATCGTCCTCGGAAACGGTTTTCTGCTTGAGCAGCTCCTTGAGGTGGTGATTGGCATCGCGCCGCAGGTTTCTCACCGCCACCTTGGCGTTCTCTCCCTCGCCTTTGACCACCTTGATCAGTTCGCGGCGGCGCTCTTCGGTCAGCGCCGGCATCGGCACGCGGATGACATCGCCCTGGGCGGAGGGGTTGAGACCGAGATCGGACTCACGGATCGCCTTCTCTATCACCGCCCCCATTTTCTTTTCCCAGGGCGAGATGCCGATGGTGCGCGCGTCGAGCAAGGTCAGATTCGCGACCTGATTGAGCGGCATCTGGGTGCCGTAGTAATCGACCGTGATGTGATCCAGGATACCGGTGTGTGCGCGCCCGGTGCGTACCTTGCCAAGATCGGTTTTCAGCGCTTCGAGCGACTTGTGCATTTTCTGCTCGGCGGTCTTCTTGACATCAGCAATCATGGTCACTCCCTCATTCAGCTATGTACCAGCGTTCCCTCGTCTTCGCCCATCACTACCCGTTTCAGCGCCCCCGCTTTAAAGATGCTGAACACGTTGATCGGCAGCTTCTGATCTCGGCACAGGGTGAGCGCGGTCGCGTCCATTACCTTAAGGTTCTGCTTGATCGCATCGTCGAAACTGACCCTGGCATAGCGTCGCGCCTGTGGATTAGTCTTGGGATCGGCGCTGTATACGCCATCCACTTTGGTCGCCTTCAGCACAATATCACAGCCCATCTCGGTGCCGCGCAGCGCCGCTGCGGTATCGGTGGTAAAAAACGGATTGCCGGTACCGGCGGCAAAAATAACGATCTTGCCCTCTTCCAGGTAACGCATGGCCTTGCCGCGAATATACGGTTCCACCACCTGTTCGATGTTGAGCGCCGATTGCACCCGGCCATTCAGGCCGCCACGGCGCATGGCGTCCTGCAGGGCGAGCGCATTCATCACGGTAGCGAGCATGCCCATGTAGTCGGCCGTGGCTCTATCCATCCCGGCGGCGGCGGGGGCCACGCCGCGGAATATGTTGCCGCCACCGATTACCACCGCGATCTCCAGGCCCATCGCGGCCACCACGGCGATTTCGGCGACGATCCCATCTATGGTCGCTCGATTGATGCCGTAGGCATCATCGCCCATCAGGGCCTCGCCCGAGAGCTTGAGCAGGATGCGTTTATAGGCTGGCGCTGGGGGCACGGCGCTCAACCCGCGGCGGCTTTGGCCTGTGCCGCCACTTCGGCGGCGAAGTCACTGGACTTCTTCTCTATGCCCTCGCCCACGACGAAAAACCTGTAACTGATGAGCTTGGCATGCTTCGCGGCGAGCATCTTTTCCACCGTCAGCTTGTCGTCCTTGATGAAGGCCTGGCCGAGCAAAGTGATTTCGCCGAGAAACTTGTTCAGGCCGCCTTCGACCATTTTTTCCGCGATATTGGCCGGTTTGCCCGAGTCCTCCGCACGCGCGACGAGCACATCGCGCTCGCGTGCGATCACGGCGGGATCAACCTGGTCGCGGGACAGGAACTGCGGTTTGGCGAAAGCGATGTGCATTGCGAGATCTTTGCCCACTTCATCTTCGCCCTCGAACTCCACGAGCACGCCGATCTTGACGCCGTGCAAATACTGGGCCAGCTTGGCTCCGGTCTGCACACGGTGAAAACGGCGGATACTCAGATTCTCACCAATTTTCTGCACCAGGGCCTGACGCTTCGCCTCGACCGTGCCACCTTCGAGGCTGATCGCCGAGAGTGCCGCCACATCGGACGGATTGTGCTTCGCCACGAGCTGCGCCAAGGTAGAAGCGAAATCCAGGAAATCCGCGTTCTTGGCAACGAAATCTGTTTCGCAATTGATCTCCACCAATGCCGCCAATTTACCGTCACCGGAAAGACAGGCGCCGATCACGCCTTCGGCCGCAATGCGCCCGGCGGCCTTGTTCGCTTTGGCACCACTCTTCACCCGCAACAGGTCTTCCGCGGATTTCAGATCTCCATTGGTCTCAACCAGCGCTTTTTTGCATTCCATCATGCCCAAGCCTGTGATCTCGCGCAGCTCCTTCACCATGGCTGCGGTAACTTCTGCCATTTATTCGCTCCTCGTGTCCGTAACAAAACCAGGGAAACAGCCCTTTGACGTTCAAAAAAGGGGCTTGCGCCCCTCTTGCGTTTTAATGCGGGCGATCTTAGCCAGCCGATTCTTCCTGCGTATCCACTTCCACGAATTCGTCGCCGCCTCCTGCCACGATTTCCTGAATCGAGGTGTTGCGGCCTTCGAGAATGGCGTCGGCCACACCACGGGCGTACAAACGGATGGCGCGGCTGGAATCGTCGTTGCCTGGGATCACGTGGGTAATGCCCTCAGGCGAGTGATTGGTGTCAACTACGCCGATAATTGGAATGTTCAGTTTATTGGCCTCTACCACCGCGCCTTTCTGGTAGCCGACATCAATAATGAACAAAGCATCCGGCACGCCGGTCAAATCCTTGATGCCGCCCAGGCTGCGCTCGAATTTCACCAATTCGCGCTGAATACCCAAAGCCTCTTTTTTCGGGAGCTTTTCGAGACTGCCGTCCTGAAGCATGGCTTCCATCTCCTTCAAGCGCTTGATCGACTGCTTCACGGTCTTGAAGTTGGTTAGCATGCCACCCAGCCAACGATGGTCGACATAAGGCGCCCCGCAACGCAGCGCCTCTTCCTTGATGATTTCACGCGCCTGGCGCTTGGTGCCGACGAACAGTATCGTGCCCTTGTTCGAGGACAGCTTTTTCACGAATTTCATTGCCTCCTGGTACATGACCAGGGTCTTTTCCAGATTGACGATGTGGATTTTATTGCGATGGCCGAAAATGAAAGGAGCCATCTTGGGATTCCAGAAGCGGGTCTGGTGGCCAAAATGCACCCCGGCTTCCAGCATTTGACGCATGGTCGTGGACATTCGAACTTCTCCGTTTAGGGTTAGTCACAACCGCCCGGCTCGTTATAACCCCGCAAGGGGCACCCTAATGAGGGGCGGATCAAATTTAGCCAAGAATTTCGGCTAGCTTTGAAGTATAACACGGCGCACCCGCTATATTCAAGAAATGTATGACTAAACAGCAGATTGCGGTATTGTCTTGCTTGATGCTGCAGGCTGAGCTTCCCTTGGCCCGGGCTATCCTTTATCCTTCCCACCCTTTAGCCGCAGCCCGCAGATGACCATCCAGATCAAGACCCCGGAAGAAATCGAAAAAATGCAAGTTGCAGGCCGTCTCGCGGCGGAAGTGCTCGATTTCATAGCGCCGCAGGTCAAGCCCGGCGTCACCACGGGCGAACTCGACTGCCTGTGCCACGACTACATGGTAAAGGTGCAGAAAACGATGCCGGCACCGCTAAATTATGCGCCGCCAGGCTACCAACCCTACCCCAAATCCATCTGCACCTCGATCAATCATCAGGTCTGTCATGGCATCCCCGGGGACAAACAGTTAAAGCATGGCGACATCGTCAATATCGACGTTACGGTGATCAGGGATGGGTATCACGGAGACACCAGTCGCATGTTCTATGTCGGAGAGCCTTCGATCCAGGCGCGCCGCTTGTGCGAAACCACTTACGAATGCATGTGGCTGGGGATCGCAGCCGTAAAGCCGGGCGCCCATTTTGGCGACATCGGTGCCGCGATCCAAAAACACGCCGAGGAGCACGGTTACAGTGTCGTACGCGAGTTCTGCGGCCACGGTATAGGCAAGAAATTCCACGAGGAGCCGCAAGTGCTGCACTACGGCCGCGCGGGCACCGGAATCACGCTGCAAGCGGGCATGACTTTCACCATCGAACCCATGATCAATGCCGGCAAGCCGGCAATCCGCGAGCTCTCCGACGGATGGACCATAGTCACCAAGGACCACAGCCTGTCGGCGCAGTGGGAGCATACTGTGCTGGTGACTGAAACCGGCCACAAGGTGCTGACTCTGTCTGCCGGTGCTCCGGCGCAAACCACACTGGCAGTCCAGCAACCCTGATGCCCGGCACACAACTCGCGCCTGTCACGCGCCACTCTTCGGCCAGCCTGCGGGAACAGCTGCAGGCTGGCCGGCGCGAGCTGCGCGAGCGTTACGCTACGGACGGCAAGGCGCAGAACGTGCTGCGGCAGCACCGCCTGCTCATAGACCGCACGCTCAGAAGCCTTTGGAGCGAAGCCGGCCTGCCCAGCTCGCTCGCGCTCGCAGCCGTGGGCGGATATGGCCGCGGCGAGCTTTTTCCCCATTCCGACGTCGATCTTCTGGTGATCCTGCCGGGCGAACCGGATGCAGAGTTGAGAAACAAGCTGGAGGCCTTGATCGGCAGCCTCTGGGACGCCGGCCTGGAGCCCGGTCACGGCGTGCGCACGATAGCCGAATGCCTCTCAGAGTCGGCCAAGGACATCACGGTGCAGACCAGCCTGCTCGAAGCCAGATGGCTCACCGGCAGCCGCAGCCTGTTTGCCGCATTTACCGGCGCCATGCGGAAACAGATGAACCCACAATTGTTTTTCCAGTCCAAGCGGCTGGAACAGGAACAGCGCCACGGCAAGTACCAGGATAGCCCCTACAGCCTCGAACCAAATCTGAAAGAGGCGCCCGGCGGGCTGCGCGACTTGCAGGCGATCCTGTGGATCAGCCGCGCCGCCGCTCTGGGGGGAAACTGGATGGATCTGGCAGCTCGCGGTCTGATCACCGCCGTCGAAGCCCGCCAGCTCGCCGGCTGCCAGAAATTCCTGAGCGAATTGCGTATCCGCCTGCACTACGCCGCAGGCCGCCGCGAAGACCGCCTGCTGTTCGACTACCAGACCGGTCTTGCCGCGCAGTTCGGCTATGCCGACACGCCGAGCAAGCGCGCCAGCGAGCAGCTGATGCAACGCTATTACCGCACCGCCAAGGCCATCACCCAGCTCAACACCTTGCTGCTGCAGAACATCGCCGTGCAGTTATTTTCTGGCAAGGATAGCCAGCCTGAAATCTTGAATGAACGCTTTCAGACCGCGCACGAACTGCTGGAGGCGCGCGATCCGGACCTGTTCGAGCGGCAGCCGAACGCCATTCTGGAAAGCTTCCTGCTGCTGCAGCAGCACGCCGAGTTGAAGGGCATGAGCGCGGCAACGCTGCGTGCGCTGTGGCGCGCCCGGGCCAGGATCGACGCGCGCTTCCGGCGTGATCCGGCCAATCGCGCGCTGTTCCTCCAAATCCTGCAGCAGCCGCGCGGACTGGTGCACGAACTGCGGCGCATGAACCAGTATTCCATTCTTGGACGCTACCTGCCCGCGTTCGGAAAAATCGTCGGCCAGATGCAATACGACCTGTTCCACGCCTATACAGTGGATCAGCATATCCTGACCGTGATTCGCAATCTGCGCCGCTTCACCATGGTCGAATTCGCTCACGAATACCCGCAGTGCAGCCGCCTGATGGCGGGTTTCGAACGCCACTGGCTGCTGTTTGTCGCGGCGCTGTTCCACGACATCGCCAAGGGCCGCGGCGGCGACCACTCCCGGCTGGGCATGCTCGACGCACGCGGCTTCTGCCGCGCGCACGGGCTAACGCGCGAAGACACGGAACTGGTGGTGTTCCTGGTTGAGCATCATCTGACCATGTCATCGGTGGCGCAGAAACAGGATCTTTCCGACCCGGACGTAATCAAGACGTTCGCCGGTACGGCGAAGACCGAGCGCCGGCTGACCGCGCTGTATCTGCTCACCGTGGCCGACGTCCGCGGCACCAGCCCCAAGGTGTGGAACGCCTGGAAAGGCAAGTTGCTGGAAGACCTGTTTCTGCTCGCGCGGCGCCTGCTGCGCGGCGACGGTATCGGCTTCGAGCAGGATATCCAGGCAAAGCAGGACGAAGCTTTGCGCCTGCTGCGCCTGTACGCCCTGTCCGATGAGGTCAAGGACAAGCTGTGGAGCCAGCTCGATGTGGCTTATTTTCTGCGCCACGATGCACAGGATATCGCCTGGCAGACGCGCACCCTGCACTACCGCGTCGACACCGACAGGCCGGTGGTGAAAGCGCGGCTCTCGCCCATAGGTGAAGGCCTGCAGGTGATGATCTACACCCGCGACCAGCGCGACCTGTTCGCACGCATCTGCGGCTATTTCGAGCAAATCAATTACAGCATTGCCGATGCCCGCATCCACACCACGCGCCATGGCTATGCCCTCGATACTTTCATGCTGCTGGGAACAGGCAACAATCCACATTACCGCGACATGATCAACCTGATCGAGACTGAACTGGCCGAGAGGCTGCAGAGCCAGACACCGCTGCATGCGCCCACCCGCGGCCGGGTGTCGCGCCAGCTGCGGCATTTTCCCATCACGCCCGAAGTCCATATCCGGCCGGACGAGAAAGGCGCCAGCCATGCGCTGTCCATCATCGCCGGCGACCGGCCGGGCCTGCTCTATGCGATCGCGCGGGTGCTGGGGAAATACGAAATCAATTTGATCACGGCCAAGATCGTGACTCTGGGCGAGCGCGCCGAAGACGTATTCCTGATTTCCGGCGCGGCGCTCGAGAAACCCAAGACCGTGCTGCAGCTGGAGAGCGAGCTCCTCGAAGCGCTGCAGCTCAATTAGCCGGTGCCGGTGGCGCACGGCTTGAACCGCGCGCACTTCGCTGCCGGCAGTTGCAATCGCTATTCGTCCAGGACATCCTCGCCCGGAAACAATGCCTGGATAAAGCCGAATTTGCTGAAGTCGCGGATGCGCATCGGGTACAAAATGCCCATGATGTGATCGCATTCGTGCTGCACTACGCGGGCGTGAAAGCCGCTGACGCTGCGGTCGATGGGATTGCCTTTCTCGTCGTACCCTTGGTAGCGCAGGCGGGCGTGGCGCGGCACCATGCCGCGCAGGCCCGGCACCGACAGGCAACCCTCCCAATCTTCTTCCAGTTCGTCCGAGAGGGGCGTCAGCACCGGATTGATGAGCACGGTGTCTGGAATTTCCTCGGCCTGCGGGTAGCGCGGGTTTTGCGTGACGCCAAAAATCACCACCTGCAATCCGACGCCGATCTGCGGCGCCGCCAGCCCCGCCCCGCTGAGATGAGCCACGGTATCGCGCATGTCGGTTAGCAGGGCATGCAGTTCGGGCGTGTCAAAGCCCTCCAGCGGCTGGGCCTGTTGCAGCAGTCGCGGATCGCCCATCTTCAGCACCTCGCGGATCATTTCATCGCCACCAGTTTTTCGATGATGCGGCGCACCCGCGCCAGCGACTCCTGCAGCACTCGCTCGATTTGCTCCAGGCGAATGCCGTGCAGGCTGCCGGCACGTCCGGCCGCGGAATTTGCGATTACGGCGATCGTGGCGTAATCCAGTTCCAGTTCCCGCGCCAGCGCGGCCTCGGGCATGCCGGTCATGCCGACCATATCGGCGCCATCGCGCTCCAGACGGTCAATCTCGGCTGCGGTCTCCAGCCGCGGGCCCTGGCTTGCGGCGTAGATCGCATCCTCGATCACCGCTTCGCCGCAGGCGCGGGCTGCATCGACGATGCGGCGGCGCAATGGCGCCGAATATGGCTCGGTGAAATCGATATGGGTAACGGGCTGTTCTCCACCCTCGAAATAGGTATTCTTCCTGCCCCAGGTATAGTCGATGATCTGGTGCGGCACTGCAATGACGCCGGGTTGCATGTCGGCACGTATCCCGCCCACCGATGCGACCGAAACCACGCCCTTTACCTTCTGCTCCTTCAGAGCCCAGATATTGGCGCGATAGTTCACTTCGTGCGGAGGAATGGAATGGCCATAGCCGTGCCGCGCCAGAAACACCACCTCTTCGCCGGCGATACGGCCGAAGCTGAGCGCGCCCGAGGGTTCGCCATAAGGCGTGCGCACCGCCAGGCGGTGGGTGACATCGAGGTTGGACAGCTGGGTAAGGCCGCTGCCGCCGATGATGGCTAACATGGGGGGTGTGAGTAGATAAGTGGGGGGCTTAACTTCAGCATTTTCGCGGCGCCGATACTATCACGGTCGGCAGCGTACTGGACGGGTGATAGCTTGAGGCGGCGTTTCACTCCTCCCCCCCTCCCTGTTTCTCCTCCTTCAGCGCGTAGATCGCCGGCAGATTGCGCCAGATACCGTATGCATCCATGCCGCACCCGAACACATAGCGGTCGGGCAGGGAAAGCCCGACAAAATCCGCGTTGATGGGTTTGGTCCGGTTTTTTTGCTTGTCGGTAAGCACCGCGCTGTAAAATGCTCGCGCGCCAAGCCCGAGGACGCGCTGGCGTATGGCCAGCATGGTATCGCCGATATCGAGTATGTCGTCCAGCACCAGCACCACCCTGCCCGCCACATTGCCCGTAGGCTCGACCTTCCAGTCAACCGGCCCGCCGCTCGTCGCGGCGCCGTAGCGCGAAGCGTGGATATAGTCGAAATCAAGCGGGAACTTCAGCAGCGGCAGAATGCGGCCGGTAAACACCACGGCACCGCCCATCACCGACAACACCAGCGGGAATTGGTCTTTTAGCTTGGCGGCGATTTCCGCTGCAACGCGCTCGATCGCGGCATCCACGGCCGCTGCGCTGTGGATCATGTCCGCCGAGTCGAGAACTTGCCAGGCGTGCGCCGTTCGGTCCATTCGGTGCCGTCGCTATCAAATGTGCAGCGACTTCAGGTACGCCGCGAAAGCGGCGCCAGTCTCGGGATGCTTTTTCCCGTACGCGACCATGGCCTGCAGATAACCCAGCTTGGAGCCGCAATCGTAGCGCACGCCCTTGAAGCGGTAGGCCAGCACCTTTTCTTCCTGCATCATGGCGGCGATGCCATCGGTCAGCTGAATCTCCCCCCCTGCCCCCGCTTGCACTTGGGCCAGATGACGAAAAATTGCCGGGCTCAGAATATAGCGGCCTACAACGGCAAGGGTGGAAGGCGCCTTTTCCGGCTGTGGCTTCTCGACAATGGCACTAACCACACCCGGTTCGCCGCCATCGGTCTTGACGATGCCGTATTGGCGCGTGTGCTCGCGCGGCACCTCTTCCACACCGAGGACCGAGCATTGGTGCTGCGCGTATGCCTGCGCCATTTGACTGAGGACCGGTGGCTCGCCGTCGATCAGGTCATCGGCCAGGATGACGGCGAACGGCTCGTCATTGACCACCGGTTCGGCGCACAGCACTGCATGTCCCAGGCCGAGCGCTTCCGGCTGGCGAATATAAATGCAGTTGATGTGCTTGGGAATGATGCCCCGCACCAGTTCGAGCAAGTCGAATTTGCCGCGCGCCGCAAGTTCTGCTTCCACCTCGTAGGCCTTGTCGAAATGATCTTCAATGGCGCGCTTGTTGCGGCCGGTGATGAATATCATGTCGGTCATGCCTGCCGCCACCGCTTCCTCTACCGCGTACTGGATCAGCGGTTTGTCGACGACCGGCATCATTTCCTTGGGGCTGGCCTTGGTCGCCGGCAGGAAGCGGCTGCCCAGGCCCGCTACCGGAAACACACATTTGCGCACGCGCTTCATCAGTTTCCTTTCAGCAATTGCAGCAATCCTGCCTCATCCAGCAGCGGAATGCCAAGTTCCTGCGCCTTGGCCAGCTTGCTGCCCGCTTCCGCGCCGGCCACGACGTAATCGGTTTTGCTCGATACCGAGCCTGTGATTTTGCCACCCTGCGCCTCGATCAACTCCTTGACCTGATCGCGGCTCAGGGCCGGCAAGGTACCGGTAAGAACGAAAGTCTTGCCGATGACGCTGCCGCCTTGGACGGCGGATGGCGGTGATTCCTCGCGCACCGCGCCGCTCGCGCGCAATAGTTCGATCACGTCGCGATTGTGCTGCTGACTAACGAAATTTGCCACGCTTTGCATGATCTCCGGGCCCACTCCGGGGAGGATCGGTTCGAGCAGGGTGTCGCCCTTGGTGCGACGGCGCGTGTTCTCCTTCTGGACGCGTTCCTTTTCAGCTATCAGCGCGTCCCAATCGGCATTCAGCAAGCCATCGAGCGAGCCGAAATGGCGGGCGAGGATCTTCGCCACCTCCTCGCCCACGTGATAGATGCCAAGCGCGAAGACGAATCGGGCAAGAGAACTGCCTTTGGTCTTTTCGATTGCCGCAATAACGTTCGCCGCCGATTTTTCCGCCATGCGCTCCAGCTCGACGAGGCGGGCGGCAGTCAGCTTTTCCCGGTCGTACAGATCGGCTGACGTATGGACTATGCCACGATCGACAAGCTGGTCAACTAGTTTTTCTCCCAGGCCCTCGATATCCATGGCGCGGCGCGACGCGAAGTGCAGCAACGCCTGCTTGCGCTGCGCCGGACAAAACAGTCCGCCGGTGCAACGATACACCGCTTCGCTTTCAAGGCGTTCAACCTTGGAATCGCATTCCGGGCATATGCCCGGCATCTGGAACTCGACCGCGCCGGCAGGGCGCTTCTCCGGCAGAACCCGTGCGACTTCCGGAATCACGTCGCCCGCGCGGCGCACGATGACGGTATCCCCCACCCACACGTCCTTGGCGCGTACCTGATCCAGGTTGTGCAGGGTGGCGTTTGTGACCGTTACACCACCGACGAACACGGGCTTCAACCTTGCAACCGGGGTCAGGGCTCCCGTGCGTCCCACTTGCACCTCGATCGCGAGCACCTCGGTGTTCGCCTCTTCGGCCGGATACTTGTGCGCGATGGCAAAACGCGGCGCACGCGCAACGTAGCCTAGCCGCACCTGCGCGGCTAGGCTGTTGACCTTATAGACCACGCCGTCAATTTCATAGGGCAATTCAGCGCGGCGCGCGCCAATCTCGCTATAGAACTGCATCATCCCCTGCGCTCCGATGACCACGCGCCGCTCCGGACAGACGGGCAGGCCCAGTCTCTCCAGCCAGTTTTCCAGCTCACCATGCGTTTCGGGCTCGGCCGCACCCTCGATCACGCCGACCGCGTAGGCGACGAAGCGCAATGGCCTTTGTGCGGTGATGCGTGAATCGAGCAGGCGCAGGCTGCCCGCAGCGGCATTGCGGGGGTTTACGAATTCCTTCTCGCCATTGGCGCGCTGGCGCAGGTTCATCCGGTCGAAGTCGCGCCGGTACATCAGCACTTCGCCGCGAATCTCGAGACGCCCGGGAATAGCGCCGCCTTTCAAGCGTAGCGGAATGCTCTTGATTGTGCGCAGATTGGGGGTCACGTCTTCGCCGGAGTAGCCGTCGCCGCGGGTCGCGCCCTGCATGAACATGCCCTGCTCATAGGTCAGACTGATCGCCAGTCCGTCGAACTTGGGCTCGGCCAAATACTCGATATTCCTTGTTTTAAGGCCCTCGCACACGCGCTTGTCGAACGCCATCACCTCTTCCGCGGAAAAAGCGTTGTTGAGCGAGAGCATGGGGGTGCGGTGAGTAACCTGCTCGAATTGGGGCAGGGGTGCACCGCCGACGCGCTGGGTCGGTGAATCGGGGCCAGCGAGTTCTGGATGATCGCTTTCGAGTTGCTGCAGTTCGCGGAACAGCCGGTCGTACTCGGCGTCGCTCACCAGCGGCGCGTCGAGTACATAATATTGGTGGTTGTGACGCTCAATTTCTGCGCGCAGCTTGCGCGCCTTCGCCTGAATCGGTTGGGGAACCGCCATTACGAAAACAGGCGTAGTGCCAGCGGGCCGCCTGCCGGAATCCCCTGTTGCTCCATGCTGGCGTAGAGGGCCTGCAGTTGGGCGCGGATCTTGCCCAGCCCAGCGTCATCCAGCGGCTGGCGGTTATCATCGACGATCGCGGCAGACAATGCGTCGGCCAGGGCGCGCGTGAACTCAACGAAACGGTCAAAGGTGGCGATCCCCCCGGGTACCCTGGCGACATCGAACAGCAGCGTCAGCCCGTTGGTTGAAAGCTCCTTCATGACCTCCGCAGAAAACGCGGCCGCCTCCATATTGCACAGGGTATAGAGTTCGAGTCCGTTTTCATCGCGACGATGAAATCTGCCGTCTCGCTCCAATACGAGCCCGTGCGCTTCGGCCAGGGCGCGAATCCGGGTGCCGGGCACGCCGCCACTGCGGGTGATCAGGTTTAGACCGATCTGTACGTCCACATCGACACACAGCGCGTCTAGCTGCCGGGCACGCTGCAATGCCGCACCCGTCTCGGCCAGCATGCTGCTGGCGCCTATGACTTGAGCCACGGCCTGAGCCATGACGCCAAAGTCAATCAACTCCTGTTCGCTCACCGCGCCTTTGCGGTCCGCCAGTTGCAGACCGGCACGCAGCATCTTGTATTCACCGACTGCGGCCAAAGGCTCCCAGTTTGCCGTCTGCGGGTTGTAGCATTCCCAGCTGACTGCCTTGGCGGGATTAGCCAGGCTATCGACGATCGCCGTGGAAATCGCCCCCCCTGCGACCGCTTTATCCGATTCCAGAGTCGCAATGAAATCAATGCGTGGATCAAGCATGCGGCTTGCCTCGCCGCGCTCGGCCGGGGGCGCCGAGAAGGTCGGTTCGAGGCGTTCGGCCGTACCTGCGGGTCGTCCGGGTGCGGTGCCGCCGCTCCTCCCGCCCATGAGCAAGTCATCATGGCGCGAACCGAAAACTTCCTCCGCCTGGCGCTTGAGTCTCCTCTCCTGCAGCTTGTTGTACGCGAGCACCCCGACCACGACCAGGATGCCTATTCCCAGCAGGCCGAGTTGCAGCTCGCTCATGCGGCCAGCTCCTCCTTCAGCCGCAGCGCTTCCTCTATGTCGACGGCGACCACGCGCGACACGCCTGACTCCTGCATCGTCACGCCAACCAGCTGCGCCGCCATTTCCATGGTGATCTTGTTGTGGCTGATGTAGAGGAACTGGGTATCGACCGACATGCGCTTCACCAGATCGCAAAAACGTTCCGTGTTGGGGTCATCCAGCGGCGCGTCCACCTCGTCCAGCAGGCAGAACGGCGCCGGATTGAGCTGAAACATGGAAAATACCAGGGCCAGCGCGGTGAGCGCCTTTTCGCCGCCGGAAAGCAGGTGGATGGTCGACGTTTTCTTGCCCGGTGGCTGGGCGATAACCTGCACGCCCGAATCGAGGATTTCCTCGCCGGTCATGAGCAGGCGCGCCTCGCCGCCGCCGAACAGGCTGGGGAACATCTGTCCGAAATGCCCGTTCACGGTGTCGAAGGTCTGCTGCAGCATCTCACGCGTTTCGCGGTCGATGCGGCGGATCGCCGCTTCCAGCGTTTCCAGTGCCATATTGAGGTCGGCCGCCTGGGCATCGAGGAAGCCTTTGCGCTCGCGGCTGGCCTGCAGTTCCTCCAGCGCGGCCATGTTTACCGCGCCCAGATCGGTGATGGCCTGGACCAGGCGGTTGATTTCGGCCTGCAGCGCGTTGGGCCGCATGCCCTTTTCCAGCATCGCCGCAAGCGCCTGTTCGTCCGCGCCGGCCTCGAACAGCTGGTTGGCATACTGTTCCTTGTTGAGCCGCGCTGCCTGCTCCTTCAGGCGCAGGTCGTTGATGCGGTTTCTGAGCGGATCGAGCTTCTGCTCGCACACCAGACGCTCCTCTTCTGCGCCGCGCAGGTCCTGGGCGAATTCCTCCTGACGAGTGCGGGCAGCGTTTAGGTTCTGCTCGCGTTGTACCCGCAGTTCCAGATGGGTCTGCAGACGTTGCCTCAGGTCCCCGTCCTGTTGCGCCACCAGGTCCGTCTTGAGCTGCTCCAGTTGTTGCGCGGCCGTGCTCGATTGCTCAAGTATTACTTGAAGTGAAGATTGTATTTCATTGATTTTAGATGAACATTCTTTTTCATAAAATATCGATTCCTGCTCTTCGTGCTCGGCTTGCTGCAGCGCCTGCCGTTGCGCATTCAGCGCTTCCTCGGCTTGCTTGTGGGCCTGCTCCGCCGCCTGCACCTGCACTGCCGCCGCGTCCATGACCTGCTGATGCTGAGCCAGGCTAGCCTCGGCCGCAGCCTGAGCGGACTGCTCGGCCGTCTGTTGACGCACTATTTCATCCAATTCCAGCTGGATCTGCCGGCTGCGCTCCTGAAATCGCTCCAAGCCCTGGGAAAGTCTGAGGCTTTCCATCTGCTGCTCATGCACCCGCTGCTTCAGCGCTGCCGCCTCCTGGCGCAGAGTAGCCAGGCGCTGGTTATAGCCGACTAGCGCCGACTCGACCACGTGCTGTTCGGTACGCGACTGGCGCAGCGCGTCCTCGCGCTCGCGCAACTGCGCACTCAGGTCCTCGATTTCGCGTTGCCGGACGAAGATCCCGGTATCGCCCGGATCCGGCGCGTGAAAACTGACTGAACTGCGTGAGAACTGATGCCCCTCGCGATTGACCAGAATCACGCCGGGCGGCAGCGCTTGCCTCGCGCCGATGCCAGGCGCATTCTCGATTGCATACACCCCGTGAAGCCAATCCTGCATCGCGCCACGCACGGCCTCGTCATGGATGCCAAGCAGGGAGGTCAGAGGCCGCATTCCCTCAAGTGCCGGATCCTGCGTCGCTGTCGCGGAAGCGTAGACGCTCAGTTTCGCCGGCGGCGCATCCCCGAGCATATTCTGCAACAGCCCAGGCTGAGACACTTCCACAGCGTGCAGCTTTTCGCGCAGCATTGCCTCGAACGCGGTCTCCCACCCGACCTCGACCCTTACCTGCTGCCATAGGCGTGGCAGCAAATCCAGCCGGTGTTTGATCAGCCATTCGTGGATCTGGGCGTTGCTCTCGACCTGGTCCTGCACCTGCTTTAGCGTTGCCAGGCGCGACTCCAGGCCGGCTTGCTCGCGCTGCTGCGCATCGAGCTTTTCCTGGGCGGTCCTGCGCGCGTTCTCCAGTTCCGGCAACTGCTGCAGTTGTAAAGCGAGCTGGGCGTCCTTGCGCGCGAGATCTTCCGCCAGTTCGGCAATCCGGCGCTGCTGCTCTTCGATCGCGGCGGAATCCGGCTTGGGCAGCCCTTGGTGTTCGGCAAGCAGGCGCTCCTGCCGCAGCGTCAGCCCTTGCAGGGTCTTGTCTACATGGCTGATATGGGTCTGCTCTATCCTGAGTGCCTGCTCGGTCCGGGCCAGGGCAGCACGCTCCTCGGCCAGTCTGGCCTGCACGGCGCGGAAAGCCTGATCCGCCTCGGGCAGCTTCGCAGTTTCTTCCGCCACGCGCTCGTGCGCCTGCTGCAGCCTTTGTCCGGCGCCGCCTTGGCGCCCCTGCCACAGGGCGAGCGCACCATGCAACTCGCTTGCCTGTTGCTGCCATTGCCCGCTTTGCGCGCTAAGCTGCGCAATCTGGCTTTCAAGGCGCGTGCGGTTCTCGCCGATGTAGCGAATTTCGGTTTCCAGGCGCTGCACCTCGGCGTTGGCGGCATAGAGCTCGCCTTGCGCGGTGCTGAGCGTGTCACCTGCCGCGTAGTGCGCGCTGCGCACTTCCTCCAGGCGCTTTTCGATCTCGCGCAGGCGCGCGGTCTCGGCTTCCAGGTCGTTCGCCGCACGGTCGATGTCGCGCGCGTGCCGCTGCGCCTCGTGATCGGCCTCCATCTTGCGCAGCAGCCACAACAGGTTCTGTTTGCGCTGCATGTCCCCCTGCAGTTCCTTGAACTGCATTGCCACCTTGGCCTGCTGATCCAGCTTGTCGATCTGCAGCGACAACTCCTGACAGATGTCGGCCACCCGCGCCAGGTTCTCGCGCGTGTCGTGCAGCCGGTGCTCGGTCTCGCGGCGCCGCTCCTTGTACCTGGAGATGCCCGCTGCCTCCTCCAGAAACACGCGCAGTTCTTCCGGCTTGGCCTCGATGATGCGCGAGATCATGCCCTGTTCGATGATGGCGTAGGCGCGCGGCCCCAGGCCGGTGCCCATGAAAATATCCTGGATATCACGCCGGCGCACGTGGCTGTTGTTGATGTAGTACAGCGACTCGCCTTCGCGCGTCAGCACGCGCTTCACCGCGATTTCGGCATATTGCGACCACTGGCCGGCGGCCTTGCCCAGGCTGTTGTCGAACATCA
>ERZ1292633.358-Hain-H41-02um-R1-358-length-56558-cov-5_pt1 | contig 56558 bp, 54 predicted proteins | sample MGYA00564406_ERZ1292633 | MGnify/ENA primary metagenome ERZ1292633 (study PRJEB36523, sample SAMEA6512639) | groundwater metagenome | collected 2019-01-08 | study: AquaDiva: Metagenomics assemblies of 32 groundwater samples | reverse complement strand
GATCCCGGCCCTGTTCGCGGTCCAGCGCCGCTACGGCTGGTGCACGCCGCAGGGAATCGAGCAGGCGGCCTGCGTGATGCGCCTGACGCCGGGTTACCTGACGGCGGTCGCGACGTTCTACGACATGCTCGAGACGCGCCCCGTCGGCACGAAGACGGTCTACGTCTGCACCAACATCTCGTGCTCGCTCTGCGGCGCCGACGAGCTCTACCTGCCGATCCTCGAGCTGCCGCTCTCGGGCGGCCACTGCGCGGTGATCGGCGGTTACGCGTATCGCGGCCATCGCCTGCCGGCGCTCGAGGGGCGATACCTGTTCGGCGACTTCTGCACGGGGGATCTCTGGGCGGTCCGCAGCTCGGCCGGCGGCCTGGTGCTCGACGATCTGCCGTTCGACCTGCCGACGCTCACGACGTTCGGCGAGACGCGGGTCGGCGAGATCCTGCTCGCGACGCAGTCCGGCCAGCTCTACGCGCTCGACCGGCCGATCCCGACCGTCTGCGTCCCGGCCGCGAATCGCGCCTGCCTGCGCGACGGCCGATTCGAGGTCGAGGTCTCGGTGCGCGACTACTCCCGCGTCTACCACTCCGGGCAGATCGTGACGGCGAGCGCCGATTCGGTCCTCTTCTGGTTCTTCGCCTCCGACAACTGGGAGCAGCTGGTCAAGGTGATCGACGGCTGCGGTGAGACCTCGCGCTACTGGGTCTACGGCGCCGCGGCCACCGACGTCGAAGCGGTGGTTCGCGTCACCGATACCCTGCGCGGTGTCGTTCGCGAGTACAACAACAGCCTGTCGCACCAGGCCCCCGCCCTGACCGACTCGGCCGCCTTCGCCACTTGTCCCTGATCGGGCGCCAGCGGGGCGTTCTTCCGCGGGGGGTGTAACACCGGGTCCGGTCGCTCGTTGTACGGTTGGAAAGGAGCCAATCCGCCGTGCCGAGCCCCAAGGTCAGTCAAAGCAGGCAGCCACCGGAAAATGCGGACATCGCCGCCAGCGCCGGGATGGTCGCCCTGGGCGCGCTGTTCGAAGCGCACTCCGAGCGCGTCTTCCGGGCCGCTCACCGCATCACCGGCAACGCCATGGACGCCGAGGACGTTCTCCAGGGAGTCTTCCTCCGCCTGGCGCGCCGCGATCTCAAGGGGAGCGGCCCCCTCGTGGGCGACGAGGCGGTCGGCTACTTCTACCGCTCGGCGGTGAATGCTGCGCTCGACGTCGTCCGCTCGCGCCAGCGCGCCGGCTGGGCCCCGCTCGAAGATGTCGAGGCCGGCAACAGTCTTGCCGCGGGCCGCGTCAAGAGCGGTGACAGTTCGACGGGTCCGGAGTACGAACCCGAACGCGAACATCGCCTGAAGCAGTTGAGAAAAGCCCTGCGTCAGGCCATCTCGCGCCTGTCGCCGCGCTCCGCCGAGATTTTTTCGCTGAGGTACTTCGAGGGCTTGAGCTATCAACAGATTGCCGAGACGACCGGCCATTCGTCGGGCCTCATCGCCGTGCTGCTGCACCGTACGCGGGCCCGACTGCGCAAGGAGCTCGCCGGTTACGAAGCTGTCGTGGGAGACCTGTCATGAAGAACGAAGAGCTGTTCGACGCCGCGGTCGCCGCGGTGCGTGATGAGACGATCGACGCGAAGGGGATCGCGGCCGCGCAAGAGCGCGTGCTGGCCCGGCTCGCGAACCAGGTGAATCCGCTGACGGCGTCCGCCGAGAGCGTCGACAGCCACCAGATCCACGGCTGCGCGGGCTTCCGTGCCCTCCTTCCGGCCTACCTCGCGGGCGCGCTCGCCGAGCCGAAACGTCTCCTGGTGGAGGACCACACCCGCGAGTGCGTCGGTTGCCGCCGCGCCCTCGGCGAGCTCCGCCGTGGAGGGGGCGGGACGCGCCGCACCGAGGCCGCCGTCACGGCGGGCGCCTCGCGCGTCCACTGGAAAATGGCGATGGCCGCCGCGGTCGGCGGCGTCGCGATCGTCTCGGGCGCGCTCCTGTTCCGGGCCGGCCTCTTTGCCCCGACCCCCAAGGGCTCCGTGCAGTCGATCGAGGGTGAGCTCGCCGTCGTTGAAGGCTCCGGAATCCGGCCGGCGGTCGTCGGCGAGATGTTTGGCGGCGCGACTTCGGTCCGCACCGGCGGCGACTCCGGCGCGATCGTGACGCTCGCCGACGGCTCGAAGGTTGAGCTCGCCGAGCGCTCCGAGCTCCGGCTCGGCAAGCGCTGGGACGGCACCGTCTTGAGGCTCGCGCGCGGCAGCGTCATCGTCGAGGCGGCGAAACAGCGCACAGGCAATCTCTACGTCGAGACCGGCGACTGCCAGGTTTCCGTCGTGGGCACCATCTTCTCGGTCAACGCCGGCGCCAAGGGCTCCCGCGTCTCGGTGATCGAGGGCGAGGTGCGCGTGCGGCAGGGCGCCGTACGGGCCGATCTCAGGGTCCTCCGCCCCGGCGACCAGCTCGCGACCGGGCGCTTCCTGGGCGCGGTGCCGGTGGCGCAGGAGATCTCATGGAGTCGCAACGCTGCGGCCTACCGCGAGCGGTTGGCGGCCTTGAAGTCTCTCGGCCGCGAGCTCGACCAGGCGTTCGTTTCGCCCGGCGCGCGCACTTCGACGCGGCTCCTCGACCTCGCCCCGGAAGGAACGAGCGTCTATGTCGCGCTCCCGAACCTGTCGCAGTCGCTCGCCCAGGCTTGGTCGCTCGTTCAGCAGCGGGCCTCCGAAAACCTGGCGCTCGCCGACTGGTGGAACGAGCGCTTCCGCGATGGCGCTGACCAGGAGATCTCCGAGGCGATCGCCGACCTCTCGCGCTTCGGCGTCGAGCTCGGTCCCGAGATCGCGGTGGCGGTCGAGCTGCGCGACAACGACGACGCCGATCCGGACGCGCGGCCGGTGATCCTCGCCACGATCCTCGATCCCGAGCGGTTCTCGCCGGTCCTCGACGAGGAGATCGCGAGCCTCAACGCGCGCGCGGCGTCCGAGGGCGACGATCTCACCTTGCGACGGATCGCGGATCCCGCGAGCGCCTCGTCGAACGGCCACGAGCTCCTGATCTGGACGACCGGAGACCTCCTCGTCGTCTCGCCCTCGCTCGGGCGGCTCACGGCGGTCGCGGCGATCCTCGAGTCGGGTGGCAGTCCGTTCGCCGGTACGCCGCTCCACGCCCGCCTCTCGCGCGTCTACGGCGAGGGGACCGACTGGCTCCTCGGAGTCGACCTCGCCTCGGTGATCGCCGGCGAGACAGCCTCCTCGAGCGACCCCGAGAACGAAGCGCTCGTCCTCGACCGACTCGGCTTCGCCGACCTCGACCACCTGGTGATCGACCGGCGCGACGGAGACGACGGAGCTGCCAGTGACGCTTCCGGACAGAATCGCGCTTCGCTCACCTTCCGCGAGGAGCGCCACGGCATCGCCTCGTGGCTCTCGACGCCGGCCCCTCTGGGAGCGCTCGAATTCGTTTCGCCGGCGGCGCACGTCGCGGTCGCCGGGCTGCTCAAGAATCCGCATGAGATGCTCGACGACGTGCTGGCGATCGCCGCGGCGAGCGAGACGGAGGGCCAGGAGGATCCGCTCCACGGTCTCGCCGAGGTTGAAGCGCGGCTCGGCATCTCGTTCCGCCAGGACCTCGCCGCTGCGCTCGGCGGCGACGTCGCCTTCGCCTTCGACGGGCCGTGGCTGCCGACGCCGTCGTGGAAGCTGGTGCTCGAGGTGACCGACGCGGCGCGCCTCCACGCCACGGTGCAGGCGCTGGTCGAGGCCTGGAACCAGGAGGTCGAGAATCCCGACGAGGGCGGGCCGCGGCAGCGCATCCGCCTGACGCACGAATCGGTCGATGGCCGGACCCTGTTCAGCGTGGCGCTCGAGAACTCGGCCGCGGGCACGTCGACGACGGTCGCCAACGGCCTGTTCGTCGACGGCTACCTCCTGCTGGGTCCGTCGCGAGCGCTCCTGCTCGAGTCGGCGACCCAGCGCGAGGCCGGCATCCAGCTGGCGACCTCGCAGGCGTTCCTCGACCTCGTGCCGCGCGACGGACAGGCGCACTTCTCCGCCGTCGTCTGGCAGAACGTCGCCGGCTCGCTCGGCTCGCTCGCCGAGCTCCTTGAGCGCGCCGCGGCTGCCCATGGAGAGACCGACGACGCGTCCGCCGGCTCTTCTGCCGACGAGCTCTCCGAAGTCGTGGGCGAAGCCGGTCCGGGTCTCGCCGTGGCCTACGCCGAAGGGCGTGAGATTTCGTTCGTGACGCGCGGCCTGCGCGGCCCGCTGGGCCTCTCGTTCGAGAGCCTCCTCTCCTTGGGCGACCTCCTCCATCACGACGCCGCCGTCGAATCAGAGTCGCCCGAGGCCGACCCGGCTGAAGCCGCTCCGCAATCGACGGCCCGCATCGCGCCGGACGTGGAAACTCCGACGCGAGCTTTCGCGTAAGGCCGGATGTGACGTCGAAGTCAGTCGCGACACCGCTCCTCGAGCTCGAGAGTCTCGAGGTTCACCTGGCCGGGCGGCCGATCCTCAAGGGACTTGGGGGGACGCTTTCCGGCCAGGTGGTCGGACTCTTGGGGCCGAACGGCGCCGGCAAGACAACGCTTTTCAACACTCTCCTGGGCTTCCACAAGACGAGCGGGGGAACCGCGCGGGTGCTCGGACGCGACATCGTCACCGATGCCGCGGCGCTCCGGGAGCGCATCGGCTTCATGCCGGAGAGCGATTCCTTCATCGCCGGCATGAGCGCGGTCCGTTTCGTGCGCATGATGGCCGAGCTCGCCGGGCTGCCGCCGAAACCTGCGCTCGAACGCGCCCACGAAGCGCTGTTCTACGTTGGCCTGGGCGAGGCGCGCTACAGAAAGCTCGAAACCTATTCGCTCGGCATGAAGCAGCTCGCCAAGCTCGCGCAGTCGATCGCCCACGGGCCCGAGCTGCTGCTCCTCGACGAGCCGACCAACGGCCTCGACCCTTCGGCGCGCCAGCGCATGCTCTCGCTGGTGCGGGAGATCGCCGCGTCCGGCGTCCGGATCATCCTTTCGTCGCATTTGCTGCGCGATGTCGAGAGCTGCTGCGACCAGGTGATCGTTCTCAAGGATGGGCGCGTCGCCACGATCGCCGATCTCGCGCTCGAGCGCCAGAGCGAGCGCCGTTTTCTGGAGCTTGAGACGCGGGGTGGCGAGAACGGCGAGTTCCCGCGCGCCTTGGCCGAGCTGGGGTGCGAGGTCGCCGAGCTTCCGGGCCGCAAGCTCAAGGTCGTGATGCCGCCCGCCGTCGACGTGCGCGCGCTCTACCGGATCGCCGGCGAGCAGGGTGTCCAACTCCGGCGGCTGATCTCGAATCGAAACTCGCTCGAGCACCTGTTCATGAAGGCGATGGAGGAGGGAGGAGAGAGCCGTGCCGGTCTATGACCGCCGCTATCGCGGCTACTCCGGCGAGCGCCTCTCCGAACGGAGCTCGGGCCTGGGCCGCTTCCGATTCTGGACGGTGGCGCGTTTCGCGCTCGAGGATCTGTGGAAGTCGCGCCTGGCGCTCATTCTGTTCATTCTCGCCTGCCTGCCGCCGCTGGTCTTCGCGCTCTTCATCTACGGCGCCAACAACCTCGATGTTCTCACCGCGGCGGGCCTCAAGTTCGGCGGAGAAGGGGTTGACGGGAGCTTTCTCGCCATCGACAAGGAGCCGTTCTTCTGGTTCCTGGTCTGGCAGTCGAGCCTTGCCTTCATTCTCGCCTCGTTCGTGGGTCCGACGCTGGTCGGTCCCGACCTCGTCCACAACGCCCTGCCGCTTTACCTGTCCAGGCCGCTCAAACGTTCGGATTACGTGATCGGAAAGCTCCTGGTGCTTCTCCTGCCGCTCTCCGCCGTGACCTGGATCGCGGGCCTCTTGCTCGTGCTTCTGCAGACCTCGCTCGCCGGATTCGGGTGGCTCGTCGAGCACTGGCGGATCGTGCCCGCGCTCTTCGTCGGCTCGTGGATCTGGATCCTGCTGCTGTCGCTCCTGGCGCTCGCCGTCTCCGCGTGGGTCAAGTGGCGCTTCGTGGCCACCGGCATGCTTTTCGGCATCTTCCTGGTCAGTGAGGCATTTGGCCACGCCATCGTCCAGATCGCGGGCCTGCGTTGGGGAAAGCTTCTGGCATTTGACGATCTCATCGAGACGATCTGGTCCTGGCTCTTTGGCGGCGTCGAGTTCCTCGGTACGCAGTTCCCCGAGGACCCGCTGCCGCTGGCCGCCTGCTGGGCGATGCTCGGCCTGCTCGGCGCGCTCTCGCTATGGATGCTCCACCGCAAGCTCCGCGCTTGCGAGGTTTCGCGATGAGCGGCGCGCACCGCATCGTCTTCGAGAACGTCTCGAAGTTCTACGGCGAAGTCCTCGGTGTCAACCGGATCGATCTCACGATCGGATCCGGAATCACCAGCCTCGTCGGACCGAACGGGTCCGGCAAGTCGACGCTCATGAATCTGGCGACCGGACTTCTTCGCCCGTCGGAGGGACGGATCACGGTCGACGGCATTTCGCCCGACGACCCCGAGCGGCTCTTTGAAGTCCTCGGCTACTGCACGCAGTTCGACAGCTACCCGCGCGGCATCCGCGGTCGCGAGCTCGTCGAGCTCTACCTGCGGCTCCACGGTCTGCCGCTCGCCGACGCGGCTCGTCGCGCCACGCTGGCGATCGAGCGCGTCGGCATGCGCGAGGCCGCCGGGCGCCGCATCGCCGGCTACAGCAAGGGGATGAAGCAGCGCATCAAGCTCGCGCAGGCGATCGCGCACGACCCCCGCGTCCTGATCCTGGACGAACCGCTGAACGGGCTCGATCCGCTGGCGCGCGCCGAGGTGCTCGAGCTGCTCCGCGGCTTCGCGGCGGAGGGCCGAGCGGTCGTCATTTCGAGCCACATCCTGCACGAGATCGACGAGCTCTCGGACCGCGTGGTGCTCGTGCACGGCGGCTACATCGTCGCCGAAGGAGCGGTGGTCGGCGTGCGCGACGAGCTCTCGGCCGAGCGGCCGCTCGCCGTGCTGGTGCGCTGCGACGGGCCGTCGGCTCTCGCCTCGCGGCTCTTCAACGAGGACCACGTGGTGGAGGCGAAGATCGACCCGGACGGCCGCGGCGTGCTCGTCCGCACCCGCGACGCCGAGCAGTTCTATCTCCTGCTCAACCGCCTGGCGAGCGAAGGGCTGGTGGCGGTCGACGCCGTCGTGCCGGCCGACGAGGACGTACAGGCCGTCTATCAATACCTGATCGGCGGCGGCAGTGGACCCACGGGCGCTGGCGGCATGGCCGGCGGCTCCGGAACGGCGAGCTAGAGAGGGATCGTGACCGAGGTCGACGACAGCAGGCTTCGCATCCGGGCGCGACAGGCGCGCGCCATGCTCGGACTCGAGGTGCGCAAGACCTTTCTTCGCTTGCGTGCCGTGACGTTCGTGGTCGTCGCCCTCCTGCCGGTCGCGATCCTCACTTTCCGGGCGCTCGCGCACGTCATGTCGAGCGACCGCTCTCCGGATCCGATCGGCGAGGTCGTGCAGACCTACGGCGTCGTCTTCCAGCTCTTCTTTCTGCGCTTCGTGGTCTATTTCGGCTGCTTCGGCATCTTCACTTATCTCGTGCGCGGCGAGCTCCTGGAGCGGAGTCTCCACTTCTACTTCCTGGCGCCGATGCGTCGCGAAGTCTTCGTGATCGGGAAATACGTCGCGGGCCTGATCGCGGGAACGGTGCTCTTCGGCGCCAGCGTCATCGCCCAGCTCTTCGTCCTTTTTCTTCCGCAGGCCACCCAGGGAGGCTGGAGCTACCTCCTGTCCAAGCCTGGCCTCGCGGCGGCGGCGGCTTATCTCGGGGTCACGGTTCTCGGTGTCGCCGGCTACGGCGCCCTCTTTCTCGCGCTGGGCCTGCTGGTGCGCAATCCGATGATTCCGGCCGCGATCCTCTACGGCTGGGAGTGGGCGAACTTCCTGCTGCCTTCGTTCCTCAAGAAGCTCTCGGTGATCCATCACCTGCAGTCGCTCTGCCCGGTGCCGGTGCCGAGCGGGCCGTTCGCGCTGCCCGCCGAGCCGACGCCGCCCTGGCTCGCGGTCCTGGGTCTGGTTCTGGTGATCGCGGCCCTGCTGATTTTCGGCGCCCGCCGCGCGCGCCGCCTCGAAGTGACCTACGCCTCGGAGTAGCGGAGCCGGCGCGAGGAAAACGCCACCTCCGCGGGCCCTCAGTCGACTTCGAGCAGGCAGTCCTGGAGCGACCGGGCGAGGTGGGTGGCCCAGGCGACCTTCTGGCCGTCGGCCCAGCCGTTCCTGTTCTTGCCCGAGCCGGAGATGGAAAAGGTCGCGGTCAGCATCGCTTCGCACGAGGACCAGGAGTCGCTGCGGTAGCGCGCGCCGGCTGCGAAGCTGGCGAGATAATCCTCGTCGCCCGACATGTAGGTGAGCGCCTGCTCGGCGAAGCGCAGGACCTCTTCGGTCTTGGCGCGCACGAGCTCGTTCCTGTGCTCGACTTTCCACTTCCCGTAGGCGACCCGGGTCTTCTCCCAATCCTTCGGAAAGGGCGCACGCGCCCGCCGGTTCCAGGCGCCGCGTCGGGCCGCGTCATCGTCGTCGAAGCGCTCGAGCACCGCGGCGATCGCGGCGAGCGACTGCGCGCGATCTTTGCGCACCTCGCGCGGCACCTCGAAGTTCAGCTGCGCCCGGCAGCGGCGCTCCTCGTGGACCGTGAACGGGCCGTCCACGAACGAGAGCAGGAACGGCTCGACGATCGTCAGGTTGACGTCGAGACCGGAAAGGGCGCCGATCTTGACGTTGTCGATGCGCACCAGCTCGCCCGCTTCGAAGCGCGTGCCGGTCCCGCCGCTCACCCGCCCGGCGGTCACCTTGTGATCGGTGAAGTGATCCGTGCATTCGGACAGAAGCGCGCCTCGTGTCAGCGCGAAGCGCCCGACGAGCGCGGACCGGAGCTCGCTCTCGACGTCGGCGACCAGGGGAGCGCCGAGGAGGGAGAACAGGGCGACAAACCTGCGGACGACGGCGCGGAGAGTGCGGTGGCTCATTCCCCACTCCCTCCTACATGCGCTCCGGCTCGGGGATTCCCAGCAGGTCGGCGAGCGAGCGTTCGGCCTTTGCGAAGACGGCGAAGGCGGCGCGGCGGGCGAGGCGGAGGTCGGCGTTCTCCTCCTGCACCACCGGATGGTGGTGGTAGACCGCGTTGAAGCGCTGCGCGAGCTCGAGCGCCTGGCGGGCGATGATCGAAAGCTCCAGGCTCGCGGTGGCGCGCTCGACCGCCTCGTCGATCTGCGCCGCGGCGAGCACGAGATCCCACAGCTCGTCCGCCCAGACTTCGGCGGGAAGCGCGGCGACGCGCTCGGCCTCGAGCGGCTCGGCGAGAGCGGAGCCCGAGGCGCTGGCGAGCTTGCGCTCGATGTTGCGCGCCCGCACCAGTGAGTACTGGAGGTAGGGGCCGGAGTCGCCCTCGAAGGAGAGCGCTTCGTCGAGGTCGAAGGCGATGACGCGCGTCGTGCCGGTCTTCACCATGAAATAGCGCACCGCGGCGATCGCGATCTGGCGCGAAAGGAGCAGGAGCTCGTCGTGCGGGAGGTCGCGATGCCGCGCCTGGATCTCCTCGCGCGCTTTCTCCTCGAGCCGGTCGAGAAGGTCGTCGGCCTTGACGCCGATCCCCTTGCGCCCCGACATCTCGACCGACTTGCCCTCCGCGACTCCCGGCAGCGCCACCCCGAGCGCCTGCGCGGTCCGCGGTGAGAGCGACACCATTTCGTAGGCGAAATGGATCGAGCGCTCGGCGGCGTCCGCGTGTCCGAGCGCCGCGAGCCCGGCGCGCACGATTTTTTGCAGGTAGCTCTGGCGGGCGTCGATGACGTTGATCACCCGCTCGGCGCCGCCAAAGGAGGGATGGTCCTCGGCCCCTTCTCGCGCCGTGGTCCAGAGACCCTCCTCCTTCCAGTAGCGGTAAGCGAAGTCCTTGCCGAGGAGGCCGAACTTCCAGAGCTGGTAGGCGATGTCCTTGCCGACGTAGGTCACCGTCCCGTCGGAGCGCACGATCACCTTGTCGGGATCCTCCAGCCCCGAGAACTCCGGCGTCTCCGAGAGCGGCATGACCCAGCAACCGGCATTCTTGCCCTCCGCTTCGAGCGCGATCGCGCCCGCGGCTTTCAGCCTCTCGAAGGCGTCGGTGAAGAAGTGGAGGCCCAGGATGTCGCTCTCCTGGGTCAACAGGTCGTACTCGATGCCGAGCCGGCGCATGGTCGCCAAATGCCGCGTCACGACCCGCCGGGCGATCAGGCGCCCCATGTCAGAGCGTTCGCCGGCGCCCGACTCGAGGCTGTGCAGGGTGTCGCGGCGCAGCGTCTGCCGCGCGGCATCCTCTTCGTACCAACGGCCGACTTTCGAGTAGAGGTCCCAGCAGCGGTAGTCGAACGGCTCCGCGATGGCCACGACCTCGGCGACCGAGCGGTGCTCGAGATCGAGGAACCCGACGACGACGTCGGCGACCTGGACGCCGGTGTCGTCGATGTAGTTCTGCACCTCGACCTCTTGCCCGAGCGCGCGCAGGGCGCGCACCAGGAGATCGCCCAGAACGGCGTTTCTCAGATGACCGATGTGCGCCGCCTTGTTCGGATTGATGTTGGTGTGCTCGACGATGACTTTCCCGGGAACGGTACCTGGTCCGGCGGCGAAGGCCGCGGTGTCGAGGGTGAGAGCCCGGGCGGCGAAGCGCGAACGATCGAGGAAGACGTTCAAGTAGCCCGCTCCTTCGACGCGCACCGCGCGCACTCCGCGAGGCAACGACCAACCGCCGCGAAGCTCTTCGGCGATCTCGCGCGGCTTGCGCTTCAGGGCACGCGCCAGATGCAGGGCGGCCGGGAAGGCGAGGTCGCCCAGCTCGCGGTGCTTCGGAACCTCGGCTACCGGTTCATGGTCGAGACCGAACCGCTGCAGAATCGCGGCCTTGAGGGTGGCGGAAAGCTCGTGTTTCCAGGGCTTCAGCATCGTTCCGGCAGTCTACCGGAAGCTTTCTTGATAGGATTCGGGGCTCGATATGCCGCGGATCGATTGCGGCAGGAACTTAAGGAAGCTCGGGCTTCGAATCATGGCGGAAACGAAGACGGAAAACCGCATCGTGATCACGATGAACAACACCACCCTCGAGCTCGTCGAGGGCGACATCACCGACCTCGATGTGGAGGCGATCGTCAATGCCGCGAACGAGAATCTGATTCTCGGCGGCGGCGTCGCCGGTACGATCAAGCGTCGCGGCGGGCCCTCGGTGCAGGAGGAGTGCAAGCGGATCGGCTCGACACCGGTCGGCACGGCGGTCATCACCGGCGCCGGCAAGATGAAGTTCAAGCACGTCATCCACGCCGTGGGCCCGAAGATGGGCGAGGGCGACGAGGACCGCAAGCTCTCCGCGGCGGTGCGCTCCTCGCTCGCTCTGGCCGACCGGCACGGCCTCAAATCGGTGGCGATTCCGGCGATCTCGACCGGCAACTTCGGCTTCCCGATGGAGCGTTGCGCCCGCATCCTCCTCACCGAGGTGCACCGCTACCTCCAGGGCGGCACCAAGCTCCAGCGCGTCATCGTCTGCCTCTACGACGAGCCCACCTGGAAACTGTTCGCCCGCGAGCTCCGCCGCGGCTTCCGCTGAGGCGGCGATTCCGCCGGCTCTTCGACCCATCCAGTCGATGCCCGATCCCGATCCGAAGGCGGAAGAGCGCCAGCGGATCGAATTTCTGCGTCAGTCGCTCGCGACCTGCGATCGGTTTCTCTCGCCGCTCGCGGACCCGCGCGGAAAGCGGGTGCTGGCGGTCGGCTGCGGCGCCGGTACGGAATCTGTCTGGGCGCTTTCGCGCGGCGCACGGGAGCTCGTGGGGATCGACTCGGAGACGCAGAACGAGAGCGCGGCGCGCGCTTTCCTTGAGGAGCTCGGCGTGTCGCCCGCGCCGTTCCAGTTCCTGCGCCACGCGGCGGAGCGGGCAGACGAACTCGAGGGCCCGTTCGATCTCATACTCTCGTTCAACACGATCGAGCATCTGGCCGATCCAGGCGCGGTGCTCGCGGCTTGCGGCCGGGTGCTGGAGCCCACGGCGGGCCGCGTCGCGATGTTCGCCGACCCGCTCTACTACTCGTCCTGCGGCTCGCATCTGGAACACGAGCCCTGGGAGCATCTCTGGGGCGACTGGGAGGAGATCCGGGCCCGCCGCGCCGCCGTCGATGACTTTCACGGTCACTATCTGCGCGAGCATTCGGTCGCCGAGTTCATCGACGACTACAGCCGGCTGAACCGCTTCCGCGCCCGCGACTACTTGGACGCCGTCGCCCGATCGGGCCTGGTGCCGCTCGACTTCGGCTTCGTCTACGACCGCAATCTCGATCGTCTGGCGGAGCATCTGCCCCGCCTCGTCGCGCGCTCACCTCGCGAAGTTACCCCTCTCGACTTCGCGGTCGAAGGAATCTGGTTTCTACTCGCCCCCGCCACCGCCATCACCGGAGTGGAAGCTCAGTCCCACGGCTCCCTCAGCCCGATGTCCTCCACCGTCCGCCCTCTCGATCCGCTGAACGCAAAACCCCGCCGCCCATGGTGGAGACGAAGAGGCTAGCTCTGGCTGGGCCGGTGCCGAGCCAGCCACGGAGTCGGTCGCGGGCGGGATGGGTGGCGTCGGTCGTATTGAGCGAGAAGGCGATCTGGCGCGGCTGCTCGACGGAGTTACGGCAGGCGCGCCAGGGCCTGGCGGGCGGGTTCGAAGGAGGGCTCGAGGGCGAGCGTATCGAGAACGATTCTCACCGCGAGGAGCGGGCCTTGGTCAGGGCTCGTCTGACGTCTGTCGGCTTCATTCCCGCCCTGCGCGCGGCGCCCCGCGCCTGACGCAGGAGGCTGTCGAATTCGTTCATCGCAGGTGGAGAGATGGACTTGAGAATGACGACGTCGCGGTCGCCGACCACCACGAACTGAGCGCCCTCTTTCAGCCCGAGCCGCTGACGGATCTCCTCGGGAATGACGACCTGGCCCTTCGACGACATCCTGGTGGTGGCGAGAGATGCCATGGCGACGCCCTCCATTCTTACTCGTAAGATTAGCCGCGAGGAGGGTTCGCGTCAGGGACGACGGCGCGGCTCAGCTTGGATTACACCTAGCCTGCGTAGCGTTTGGAAGTGGTAGGTCTCTGGCAGCCGACCCCAACCCTGCATCCCCTCGATCGATTCGCGATCGAGCGAGCCGAGCGCTTGGGCCTGCAGCGGGTCGAAGGGCATGCGCCGCTGACGGCGCTGTTGAGGCGTGAGCTCCTTCCAGGCTTCGAACTCTGCCAGTAGACGCGGTCGGCTGGATTCCGGCTTCTCCCTATGGTCAGCCAGGCGTAGCGCCAGAGAACTCCAACTGTCCCAGAGGATTCCAGCGAGCAGCAACAGTGCCGCAAGACGCAGCGAGCGACGCGAATGATTCCAGAGAACGCCGAAGGCGAAGCCGGTGCCCGCCGCCACCAGCGCGAGCGGTCCGAGGTAAAACCGCTCACTCGGGTAGAAATAGAAAGGAAAGAAAAGCGCCCGCGCCAAACTCCAGAGCAAGCCGGCTGCGAGCAACGCGCGGACCGCTTCGGATGCGCTCGTTCGCGGTAGCTGCTCAATCCTCCTTCGTGCGATGTACAAGGCGACCCATCCCAGCGTTGGCCATGCCCAACCGAGGCCGACTCCCTTCGGAATGCCAAGGAGCATGCTCGAAGAAACGAGAACGCCCGGAGCGGGACCACCCCCGAGAACCGGATAGCCCGAAGGCTGAAGCGCAAACCGGATACCGAAGATCCGATGGGGATGCTCGAACAACTCTGGAAGCCAGAAGGCGTATCCGGTCCAATGGAGCGGCGACAGACCACTGGCGACAAGTAGTCCCAAGGTGAAAAGGACAGGAACCAAGGCGCCGGCGAGGAGCACCCATGACGAGACGAGCAACTCTTGGCGGGACCAGGTCCGGATAGCTCGCCACATGAGCGGCAGAGATCCGACGCCGAGGAGCACTCCGTCGATCGGTCGTGCGGTCAGCACCCACGCCCCGAGAGCGCCGACAAATGCCAGGGCGAAGTAACGCGAGCGCAAGCGGCTCGTTCCGAGCGCCAAGCCCCCGCAGCCAAGTGCCAGGAGTGTCGCCAGGTTAGTTGCGGGGTCGCTGTGCAGCATCTTGCCGACCAGTGCCGGGAACATTGCCAAAGCAAAGGGGACACCAGCTACTAGCCCCGCCCCGACCCAAGCGCTCGCCGAGGGAGGGCCGAAGCCATCTGAGCGCGCGAGGTACGACATCAGCGCTAGCGCTCCAAGCGCTGCGACGCCGGCGATGGCCGCATCGCATGTTGCGACTACGAGAATCAGCCGGTCGGCAGGGAGACCGAGCCGCAAGAAGCCTGCGAGCAGGAGCGGAAACCCGGGCGAGTAGCGTGGGCGCACAGTGTTGGGCCCGACGTGGAGCAAGAAGCGGCCATCCTGTGCGATCGACTGTGCGGATGCCACAGCCTCGAGGCCATCGGGGAACGGCGGGAATGTGGCGCCGTCAAAAAACGGCGGTATCCAGAGTCGCGCAGCGAAGGACGCAAGAACGGTAAGAAGTACAACCGCGGACGCCGCAAGGGCGGAAGAACTGATGGAACCTCTCCGGGGCTCCACTTCCCTCGCCCGCCCCCTCCTATGATCCATAGCCGTCAGCCGTCCACCGAATCGAGGCATCTCCACGGCGCGCTACGACCTAAGGGGGGAGCAGTCCGCCGAATGTCGGGCGAGGTACGAATGGATCAAGGTGGCGGAGAAACTCTTCCCAGACCAGTTCGCGGAACTCTGCCAGAGCCTCAAGACTCTGAGCTCCCTTTCTCGCTTCGAAGATCAGGACGTGGGGCAAGTCGTCCGTGTCCATCGACGCTTCGTGTCGCTCGATTCCGTGGAAGTGAGGAAGCGCGCTGACGCCGTACTTACAGCGCCGAATCAGGTCGAACCCTGTTGCTCCGAGGGCTCGCTCCAGCGCTGGGCCATTCCATAGGAACTGATGCCCCCAGCCGCGAAACCCCTTGTTCAGCATCAGGACGTCGGTGATCTTCTTCGACGAGTCGCTCCATGAAGGGTAGTGCGTCGCCAGAGTCCATTCGACGTTTGGTGTCGAGAGTCGCATCCAGGCGCCCCGTGCAAGCGCCTGATGCGCGTTGACCAGGAACTGCAGCGCGTCGTCGATTCGGAGATGTTCAAGGAAATGTTCGGCGAAAATCGCCTTTGCGCCGCGAAACGGCAGAGTCTTCGAAGCGTCCGCGACAACGTCAACCGAAGGGAGCTGCAGCAGATCAATGTTGATCCACCCTTGAATCCGCTCACACCCACAACCGACGTGCAGAAGGGATCCTCTTTGAAGCCAACCCATCAATCCTGAGTCCCTCCCCGGGACGCTGCCGTCATGGCGGACAATCTCATGCGCTCGCGCAACATGCCATTCGGCCTAGGGCAGGCGCGCCAGGGCCTGGCGGGCGGGTTCGAAGGAGGGCTCGAGGGCGAGCGTCTCGAGGAAGGCGGCGCGGGCTTCGTCGGTTCGGCCGTGCGCCGCGAGGTAGAAGCCGCGGCTGGCGATCATGGTCAGGTAGACGGGGCGCACTTTGAGCGCCGCGACGCTCTTGGGGTCGAGCGGGCGGGCGCGATCGAACAGCCCGCGCATCGCGAAAGCGGGTTTCCCGGGCTCGACGTAAGCGCGGTCGGCACGGAGCTCGAAGGCCAGGCCGCGCGGCACGAGATCGTAGAGCGCGGCGAGCTTTGGCGGCAGCGTGGGATCGGCCGCGAACGGCGGCAGGGCGATGTCGCGCGTGACGTAGACCGGACCGTGCTCGAGCTGCCGCGCGATGAGGTCGAGGATCATCGCGTGGAAGCGCTCGTTGATGCGCTGATTGAGCGCCCGATCCCGTTCATAGAGATCCGGCTCGCGGTCCCAGGCGTGGAGATCCTCGAGAAAGAGCTCGATCGCCGGCCGCGCGGCCGCGTAAAGCTCGGGCGTGCGCCGCGCCAGGAAGTCGTAGTACCAGCTGCGGCGCAACAGCTGGACGTCGATCGCCGAGACGTCGGCGCGCTGGTTCTCGACCTCGCGAAAGTACAGGAGCGGCGAATAGAGTTGCCATTCGCCGGTGAGCAGCAGGCCGTTCGCCGCGATTCCCTGGAGGGTATCGGCGACGAAATCCTCGGCGACATGCTCGTTGGAACGATCCGCGCCGGGCCAGGCGACGAAGAGGGCGCCGAACGGCAGCGCCAGGAGGAGCGCGCCGAGGAGCGCCCGGCGGTGGACCTTCACGGCTTCGAGAGCCGCTCTCGCGCCATACCCGGCGGCGAATGCGAGCGCCGCGATCGTCGGCAGGTAGTAGGCGTCCTTGTCTTCGGCGATCGTGTAGAGAAGTCCGTAGCCGCTGTTGGCGGCGATGAGCGTCATGAGGGTCGCGAAGAGCGTGCGATCCGACTTCCAAAGCGTCCGCAATCCAAGCAGGGCGAGCGCCAGGGCAATGGGCAGCCAGGGTGGACCCCAGTTGCGGCTCACGATCGAGGCCCAATCGCCCAGCTCGCCGCGCACCGACTCCGCGGTCGGCGCGAGAAAGACCTGGTACTGGCGGCCGGTGACGTGCCAGAGAGCTCGTGTCAGGTCGATCGGATTGCCCCAGTTGAGGCCCGTCGGCCGCGCCGCGGCCCAGGGCAGGTAGAGATAGACGGCGGCAAAGGCCGCCGCCGAGATGCCGGCGGCGGCCGCGAACCGTCGGGAGCGGAAGAGGCGACCGCCGGCGCTCTTGAAGACCAGCACCGCAAGCGCTGGCAGGAGTAGCGCCACGGTCGCGTGGTGCACTCCCAGCGCGAGACCGAAGGCCGCCGCCGCCGCGAACAGGAACGGATCCTTCCCAGGTGCGAGTCGCCAGCGAAAAAGGAGAGCGAGCAGGAGAACGACCAGCAGGGTATTGAGGGTGTAGACCTCAGCCACCGTGGCATAGGCCCAGAGCGTGCGGGAGCAGGCGAGGAGAAGCCCGGCGAGGGTCGGGGGCACCAGATCGGTCCAGCGCCAAGCCGTGGCGAGCCGGTCGCGGCCGACCCGACGGTCGAGCGACGAGTCACGAAACGCGAGCACCAGGAGGCCGGCCGCCAGGGCCGCGAAGAGCGCCGACGCGGCGTGAACGCGCGCCGCGATGTTGCCCCACGGCAGACGGGTCGCGGCGTGCGCGAGCATCACCCAGAGCGGGAATCCCGGCGGATGCGCGACGCCGAGCCCGTGGGCGGCGACGATCAGCTCGCCGCTGTCGACCAGCGTCACCGTCGGCGCGAGCGTCTTCAAATAGATCGCGAACGCGACGAGACCGACCGCCGCGGCGGCCGCGAGCGTGGCTTTGCCGGCGCCCGCCAGCGGATCGCGGCCCTCCCTCGCCGGGCTCTCGGGTGAGCGCCGCGCCGCGGCGCGGCGCTCGCGGCGCGTCCGGGCCACTAGATGCCGCGCTCGGCCAGGCGCTTCAGTCCTTTGAGATTGGCCTGAAACATGCGACGCGTGGCGCGGTCCAGGAAAAGGAGGCGAAAGAAGAGGACGCCGGGTCCGCTGAAGCTCTCCTGCTGGCGCACGAATGTGCCGTTCGGCCGCGCCTCGAGATAGAAGGCGTGGCGGCCGGTGATGCCGGCGGCGCGGCCCGTCCAGACGAGCGCTTTGGGCGCATTGGCGGCGTCGACTTTCGGGCGAACCCTGGTGGTGAGCCAGGCGAGCCGGAGAACGAGCTTGAGCTCCGAGCCGTCGCGCAGCGTCTTGCGGTCCTTCGCTTCGGCTTCGACACAGCCCGGCCACCAGTGGCGCCAGGTGTGGGGGTCGGCGAGGAGCTTCCAGACCGTCTCCGGCGGTGCCGCGATGTGGATCGACGCCTCGATCGAAAGGGGGCTCAAGTTCTTAGGCGCCGTACTTCTCTAGCCGGCCGGCGTGCGCGAGAAGGAGACCCAGCAGCTCCGGTCCGGGAATGGTCCCGAGATGCCCGGTCGCCGCCTGATGTTCGTCGAAGGCGGTCGAGCGGTCGACGAAGGCGCTCGACGCGGCGACCAGCAGCGGCACCGGGTGGAAACTGTGCGCCTTCATCGGCGCCGGGGTCGAATGGTCGCCGGTGATCGCCAGGACTTCCGGGTGAAGCGCCAGGAGGCGTGGCAAGGCCGCGTCGACCTCCGCGATCACCGCCGCCTTGGTCGCCAGATCGCCATCCTCTCCCGCCTGGTCGGTCTGCTTGACGTGCAGGAAGAAGTAGTCGAAGTCGTTCCACCGGCGCTCGACGACGTCGAGAATCTCGCCGATCCGCTTGCCGCACGGCACGACCTCCATGCCGCACGCCGAAGCGACGCCGCGATAGAGCGGGTAGCCGGCGAAGGCGCCGCAGCGCATCTTGTAGAGCGCGGGCATGGGTTGAAGGTGCGGCAGCTTCGAGAAGCCGCGCAGGAGCACCCGGTTCGCCCTGGGCTCGTCGGAGATCGCGGCCGCCATCGCGGCGACGGCATCGCGCACCAACGCGGCGGTCGCCGCCCCCTCGGGCCTGAGCTCGCGGGCGGCGAGCGGCGGCACGCCGAGCCGCTGCGGGTCGGTGTCGTCGACCGCCGCCGAAAGCGTCCCGGGTGCATCTCTGAGGAGGAAGACAAAGCGATGCGCCTCCCCCGCCATGACCTCGACCTTCCTCTCTCCGAGGCTGCCGAGCGCGGCGAGCGCCGCGTTCAACTTCCCGCACACGCGAGCGCACTCCGCTGACGGAATGCGGCCAGCCCGCCGATCCGTCAGATTCCCCGCGGCATCCGCCGTCGCGAAGTTGCCCCGGGCCGCGATGTCGGTGGGCGCGAGCGCCATGCCCAGACCCAGCGCTTCGAGGATGCCGCGCCCGATATCGGCCTCGGGTTCGGTCGGGTCATATCCGAAGAGCGCCAGGTGGCCGGGTCCGCTGCCGGGCGTGATGCCGATGCCGACCGGCACGATCCGTCCGAGCGAGGCGCGCGCCGCCAGCGCGTCGAGATTGGGTTTCCGCGCCACCTCGAGCGCCGTCTCGGCCTGCGCCGTCGAGGCGAGGTCACCCAGCCCGTCGAGCACCAGGAGGACGATCTTGGAATCGGCGGGTTGAGCGAGGCGGGCGAGAAGGTCGAGACGCCGCACGATCGCTCGGCTCTAAGCGACGAGGTAGGCGCTGGTGCGGATCTGCAGGCGCGAGCGCGGCTCGAAGCCGCTCCCGACCAGCGAGTAAGCGCTCTTGCCCGACATCACTGGCAGCACGATCCAGCCGTCGAAGGTCTCGCCGGTGCCGTAGGGCGCCACGACCGGTTCGATCTCGGCGAGCTTCGTCCAGTGTTCGTCGTCCGGATCGAACGAGCCCTGAAGCTCGAGGTACGCACGATCGAGGTCGATCACTTTTTGCCCCGACGGATGCCAGACCGAGAAAACGAAGCGGATCTCGTCATAGGGCTCGGTTTCGAGCAGGCTCTTGCCCTTGATGGAGAGCGGATAGGAGAAGCCACCCGCCGAGTCGGTGGCGAAGATCTCGGGGGTGGAATCGAAAATGAGTTGCAGCGTGCGCATGTCGCGCGCCTCGGCCATCGTGAGTTTCCCTTCAGTGACCGCGCGCGAGCGCGAGCGCGCGGCGAATGTTCCGAGCGGAGGTGTCTTCGTCAGGACCCAGAAGCTGCGCCCCCAGGCCGAACGCGACCGCGCCGGCGTCGCGATAAGCGGCGATCTCGTCGATGCCGAAGCCGCCCCCGGCGAGCATCGGACCGAGGTCGCCCAACGGCCCGCGCACGACGGAGAGGTACGCCGGTCCGCCGACGGGCGGCAACGGAAAGACCTTGAGGAGATCGGCGCCCAGCTCATGCGCCGACTGGAGCTCGGTTGGAGTGAGGGCGCCCATGCAGAGATAGAGGGCGTGCGCGCGGGCGACCGCGGCGACGACCGCGCTGACGTTCGGGGTGACGAGAAACTCGGCGCCGGCGGCGGCCGCGGCCATGGCGCGCTCGCGGGTCGTCACCGTTCCCATGCCGATCCTGGCCGTCGAGCCGGCCGGACGCTCGGCGAGAAGCTCGCGCACCAGATTCGGAGCTTCGGGGACCGTAAACGTCACCTCGATCATTTCGAGGCCATGACGGAGGTAAGCGCGCGCCTGCCGAGCCGCTTCGGCGGCGTCCCGGTGGCGTACCACCGCGATGATCGGTGCGCGTGCGACGGTCGCCGCGACTTCCGACTTGCTGGCCAGGGCGAGCGTCGTCACGGCGGCGACTTTATCACCGCGGAGTGGGGCCGACCGGCCATCCGGCGCGCTGCAGGGCGTGGCGCGTGCGGCGCAGGATGCCGGCGAGGATCATCGCCTCGCGTTGAGTCAGCTCGGCGCGCGCGAGGAGCTGGCGGAGATCGCGCGCGACGCGCGCGATCGTCTTGTCGCGAGCGAAGCCGACCTCGGCGAGAAGGCGCTCGAGGTTGGCGAACAGGCGCTCGACCTGCTGCGCCGGAGCGCGCTCGACCGGCTCGTTCGCGATCGCCCCCGGCGCGCCGGAAGCGACGAAGAGCTCGTGAGCGACCAGCAGCACGGCCTGCGCGAGGTTGAGGGTCGGATTGGCCGGGGCCGCCGGGATGCTGACCAGCAGGGCGGCGCGGGCCAGCTCCTCGCCCGTGAGGCCGGACACTTCGCTGCCGAAAAGCAAGGCGACCCGCGTCTGCGTTCCGAGGGCCGCGAGGCGCGCCGGCAACTGGCGCGGTGTGGCGGCCTCCCGCGACCAACCGCGGCCCCTGAGTGACGCCGTGGCGACGACGAACTCGAACTCGGAAAGGGCGGCGTCGAGCGCGGGATGGCGCCGCGCCTGGTGGAGGATGGGGTGTGCATGCATCGCGAAGGCGAAGGCAGTGTCATCGAGCGGTGCCGCGGGCTCGACCAGATGCAGCTCGGAGAGGCCGGTGTTCGCCATGGCGCGCGCCACCGCGCCGATGTTTCCCGGTTCCTGCGGTCGGACGAGGACGATCGCGGGCGCGGTCACTGCTTCTTGACCGCGGACCAGTTCGACGTCGCGAGCACCGGAGCTCCGGATTCCGACGACCCCAGCAGCCAGAGCACGGCGGGCTTGGGACGTAAGACCCCGAGGCGCATCTGGCCGGCGTTGGCTCCGAAAACGAACAGCGCCGCGGCGAGCGGTTGCGCGTCGCCGGCCAGCGCCGTCACCACCACGACGCCGGAGACTCCACTCGCCGGCCGGCCGCTCCGGAGGTCGACGTAGGGCGAAAACCGCTCGCCAGCGATGCGGATCGGTGCCGCCGAGGAATCGGCGACCGCCACCGCCTGATCGATCAGGCGGAGCGCCCTCAACGGTTGCTCCAGGCCCGCGAAGAGGGGCAGCTCGAAGCGCCAGCCGCGGCCGTCCGGTCCACCACCGGCGGCCCGCGCGACCGGGCCGACGCGTACCCAGAGGTTCCGAGCGCCGCGCGCTCGCAGCGCCTCGACGGCCCGATCCACCGCCCAGCCGCGCGCGAAGTGCCGCAGGTCGAGCGTCGAGCCTGCGGCGAGCTCGAAGCGGCGGGCGCTCTCGTCGATGCGCAGCCGCTCGCACCGGGCCGCGTCGATCGCCGGCTCGAGCCGGGCCCTAGTCGGGATCTCGCCGACCGGAGAAGAAGTCCCCCAGAGGCGATGGACGCTGCCGCCCAGAGCGCTCATGGCGCCGTCGCTCCAGGCGCAGAAGGCGCCGGTGCGCGCCAGCCAGCGCAACTCCTCGGGAGCGAGAGGACGGGCGACGCCCGCCCCTGCCCCGGGCGCTTCCAGCTGGGCGGCCGCCGCCGCGGAGTCGGAAAGGAGCTGCCAGGCCGCCGCGAGCGCGCTCTGCGCCCGAGCGCGCTCGAGGTCCCGGACCTCGACTTCCGCCGTGTCGCCGAAGACGGTGCCGGCAAGGCGCAGCGGAGTCGCCGCGGTGGCGGTCGGCGCGCTCTGTGCAAGGCAAAGCGACGGGACAAGCAGGAGTCCTGCCCATGGCCGGAACACGAGGCAATCTTAGTCGGATTCAGACGCCGCGCCTCCCCTTGCGGCCCGCACGCGCCTTGCAGCAGAATGCGCCCGTTCGCCGAACTGAAACCCAACTCTCGAGGGGACGACCGACGACATGGCCAACAGACGGCTTCGAGTGCTAGCAGCGCCCCTCGTCTTGTCCGTTTCCTTGGCGGGATGCGACAAGTTCGAGGCCCGCACGGCGTTCAAGCAGGCGAACGTCTCGTACAAGAACGAGAACTATCGCGAAGCGATCGCCGGATACGAGCGCGGATTGCGGCTCGATCCGAACGCGAAAAAGGTCTGGCGCTCCCTGGGTCTCGCGGCGATGGCGGTCTATCGTCCGGGCGACATCTCGAAGGAGAACCTGCTCAACGCCAAGACCGCGATCGACGCATTCGAGAACTACGCCAAGGCCTTTCCCGAAGACCCCAAGGTCCAGGAGTACATCCTGACCATCCTCATGAGTTCCGAGCGCTACGACGAGGCGCTCAAGCGCCTGAGGGAGCTGGCGGCGAAGAACCCGGCGGACAAGAGCAACAACCAGGCGATCACCACGGTTCTCGTGCGCCAGAAGAAGCTCGACGAGGCCGACCGCTGGGTGAGAGGCCTGGGATCGCGCGCCGACAGTGTCAACCACTACACCATTGGCGTGGCCGCGTGGGACGTCGCCTATCATGATCCGATGTTGCCCGCCGAAGAGCGTTTGCGAATCGTCGAGATGGGGATCGAGGCGCTGCGCAGATCGGTGAAGATGGCGCCCGACTCGTTCGACTCGAACGTCTACTTGAACCTGATTCTGCGCGAGAAGGCGAAGCTCGAGACCGACCCGGAGAAGCAGCAAGCCCTAATCGCTGAAGCGATCATTTACCAGGACAGGGCCAAGGCGATCGTCGTCGCGCGCAAGGCGCAGGCCGCGACCGCGGCCGCGACGTCCGGCTCCTGAAGGCTGGAGAAGCCCATGTTCGAAAGCGCACTGATCGAATCGCAGAAGCGGAAGGCCCCCAAGAACAAGTGGCTGATCATCAATACCGCGCTCGTCCTGCACCTGGCGTTCATCGGCGGCGTGCTGGTCGCGCAGTACTGGGCGATCGACGAAGTCGCCGAGCCGCCGATTCAGGTGTCGTTTCTGCAGTCAGCGGCGCCGCCGCCACCGCCGCCGCCCCCCCCGCCCCCCGCGCCGCCGAAGCCCCTAGCCCCGAAGCCGACACCGACGCCCCAGGTGCCGATTGAGATCGTCCAGCCCGTGGCCGTGCCCGAGACCATTCCCGAGCCGTCGAACGAGCCGGTGATGGAGGGTGTCGAAGGTGTGGAAGGCGTCGAAGGCGGTGTCGAAGGGGGAGTCGCGGGTGGTGTGGTCGGCGGAACGCCAAACAGTGTCAGCGACGAGATTCTGCGTGTCGGCGGCGAAATCACCAAACCGGAACGTCTGGGTGGCGTTCAGCCGGCCTATACCGAGCTGGCGCGCAAGGCGCGCATTCAGGGTGTCGTGATCGTCGAGGCGATCATCGACAAGGAAGGTCACGTGACCAACGTGCGGGTGCTCAAGGGCCTGCCGATGGGGCTGGATCAGTCGGCGGTGGACGCCGTCAAGAGCTGGCGGTTCCGTCCGGCGACGTTGAACGGGCGGCCGGTGAGCGTCTACTACTCGCTCACCGTCAACTTCCGACTGCAATAGAACAGAACCCTAACGGAGGAGGAGAGAGATTATGGATTTCGGCCCGATGGCGCTGTGGGAAGCGATGGGGTGGATCGCCAGGGTTGTGGTGATCACGCTCTTGATCTGCTCGATCTATTCGTTGTACGTCACGCTCGAACGCTGGATGTTCTTCAAGAAGGCCAAGAAGCAGTCGCTCGATTTCGCGAAGCAGGCGACCGCGGCGCTCGCCAAGGACAACATTCAGGGCGCGATCGATCTCGCCAAGAAGTACACCGCGAGCCACTTGGCGCGCGTGACGCGTGCCGGACTGGTCGAGTTCCAGCTCGACGCGACGCGCGGGTCGGGCGGTCTCTCCGGTGCGGACCTCGTCGAAGCGGGCCGCCGGGCGATCGAGCGCGAGACGCTGATCACCTACTCGGACTTCAAGAAGGGCGTCGGCTCCCTCGCCACGATCGCGACGACAGCGCCGTTCATCGGCCTGTTTGGCACCGTGGTCGGTATCATCAACGCCTTCTCCGGCATGGCGACGTCGGGTTCGGGCGGCATCGCCGCGGTCTCCGCGGGTATCTCCGAGGCCCTCGTGACGACGGCGCTGGGACTCTTCGTGGCGATTCCGGCGGCCTGGATGTTCAACTACTTCACCAACGTTCTGGAGCGCTTCAGCGTCGAGATGTCGAACTCCTCGTCAGAGCTGGTCGACTTCTTCATCAAGAAGCACGGGGGCAGCCATGCAGTTGGGATCCGCCAGTAATCTCCCCGGCTCCTCGGAGAACATGGTCAAGGCGGACATCAACGTCACGCCGCTGGTGGACGTCTGCCTGGTCATGCTCATCATTTTCATGGTGGTGACTCCCATGATGATGAAGGGCGCCGACGTGAACCTGCCGCAGTCCGCGAAGCCGGAGAAGATGCCGGAGGGCGCCAAGCAGCTGACCATCGCGATGACCGCGCGCGGCGACGTGGTGGTCAACGGTGTCTGGGTGCCGGGCGAGAGCCTGAAGAGCTTCTTCAAGGACTTGCACGAGCAGACGCCGGACAAGAACGTGGTCATCAAGGCGGACCGGGAGCTCAAGTACAAGCAGGTCCGCAGCCTCTTGAAGATCCTGAACGAGGCCGGCTTCAGCGGCGCAGGACTGGTCGCCGAGCGGCGTCAGACGGAAAGTTAGGCCTTAAGTAGCGGCGGGAGGAACGAACGATGAGCATGAACGTAGGCGCCAGCAGCGGAATCAAGAGCGAGATCAACGTCACGCCGCTCGTCGACGTGGTGCTGGTGCTGCTGATCATCTTCATGGTCGTGCAGCCGATGCTGCAGATGGGCTACGAGGTCGAGACTCCGCCGGAGATCAAGACCGCACTTCCGCAGCCGCCCGATCCGAACCAGATCATCATCATGATGGACGGGGATGGAAAGACGTACATCAACAAGCAGGAGATTCCGAAGTCCCTCTTCGCCGAGCGGCTGCGGCTGGCGCTCAAGAATCGCGAGAAGAAGATCGCCTTTTTCGCCGCCAACGGCGAGCTCACCTACGAGAAAGTCGTGGCGTTCATGGATCTCTGCCGGGACGCCGGCGCGCAGAATCTCGGCATCGTCTTCGACGATCTGAATCCGAGCAGCTGAACCAGCTTTTCTCCTGCACCCTCCTCTTCTGAACCAGGCCTGACCCGGTCGAAGCCGCCGCAAGGCGGCTCCGGGAGGGGTCTTGACAGGCTATTTCACAATGATATCATTTAGCTATATTGGAGGATGTCATGAGAGAGAAAGCAGCGAGGACAACGAACGGACTGGTGGCGCTCCTGATTCTGTTGCTGGCGCTCGGCGGCGCCGTGGCGCTGGTCATCGACGGCATTCGGTCGAACGAAGCCGGGAGGATCGTGGCTGGGCTGGCGCTCGGGGTACTTGCCCTGGTGCTGCTCTGCGGCTTTTTCATGGTCGAACCGAATCAGGGTCGGGTTCTGACCCTTTTCGGCGACTATCGCGGCAGCGAGCGCCGAGCCGGGCTCCGCTGGGCCAACCCGTTCTTCGGCAAGCGGGCGATCTCGCTGCGGGTGCGCAACTTCGAAACCGCGCACCTGAAAGTGAACGACGCCGAGGGCAACCCGATCGAGATCGCCGCGGTCGTCGTCTGGCGGGTCGTCGACAGCTTCGAGGCGGTCTTCCAGGTCGACAACTACGAAGACTTCGTCCACGTGCAGAGCGAGTCGGCGTTGCGAAATCTCGCGACGCAGTACACTTACGATTCCCACGGCGAGGGCGAGAAGTCGCTGCGCGGCAACACGGTCGAAGTTGCCGACCAGCTGAAGCGGGAGATTCACGACCGCCTCGTCCAGGCGGGGGTGGACGTTCTCGAGGCGCGCATCAGCCACCTGGCCTATGCCCAGGAGATCGCCCAAGCGATGCTGCAGCGCCAGCAGGCGACGGCGATCATCGCGGCGCGCCAGAAGATCGTCGAGGGCGCGGTCGGCATGGTCGAGATGGCGCTGGCGCGACTTGCCGAGAATCGCACCGTGGAGCTCGACGACGAAAGGAAGGCCGCGATGGTCTCGAACCTCCTCGTCGTCCTGTGCAGCGACCGCGCCGTGACTCCGGTAGTCAACACCGGCACGCTCTACACCGGCTGAGCCGAGAATCGGGAACCCGTTGGCGGAACGCAAACCATTTCTGCTGCGGCTCGACAGAGAGCTCCACGCCGTCCTGGAGCATTGGGCGGCGGACGAGCTCCGGAGCCTGAACGCGCAGATCGAATACCTGCTGCGCCGGGCGCTCAGGGAGTCCGGGCGGGAGCCGAAACCGAGGAGGGAAGGTCTCAGATGACCGACAAGTGCGGCAAGTGCGGCGGCGCGATGAAGGAGGGCTTCCTCGTGGACTCCTCCCATCAGGCGGTCCGCGTCGGACACTGGGCGGAAGGGGCGCCCGAATACTGGTTCCTCCGCGTCCTCCGGATGAAAGGCCGGCGGAAGCTGCCGATCCGCAGCTTTCGCTGTCTGCGCTGCGGCTTCCTGGAGTCCTACGCCACGGAGCCCCGCGACCGCTAGAAGCGAGCGCAGTCGCCACGGTGCGCGCCGCAAACCGAGGGGCCGAGGGGCAGGACGCGCACCGATCGCCGCTCCCAGCGCGCGGCGGCGAGCGCCGCGCCGAGCTCGGGAGCGGAGGCGAACGACGCTCGCCCGAGGCGCCGGCAGGCAAGCGCGATCCGGGTGGCGCCGGCGAGCGGGAACGGCGCGAGCTCGAGGACCGCCTCCTCGTCGGCGGCGCGAGCCAAGACGCGGAGAGCGGTGCGATCCGCGAAGCCGGCATCGCCGCTCGCCGCCGCGAGGGCGAGCTCGTCGGCGAGCTCCAGCCAGGAGTCGAGCTCCTGGACCTCGTCCCCTGACAGACCGGCTTGCCCGGCGAGCGCCTCGCGGCGCGCTTCGACCTCATCCAGAAAGAGCGCCCAAGAGTCGTCGACGCCACGCCGGGAGCGCAGAAGCCGCAGTGCGTGCGCGGCGACGAGCGCCGCGACGCCGGGCTCGGCGGTGGCGTGGCGTTCGATCCCTCGCCGCCAGATCTCACGCCGGGCGTCGTCGGCGACCGCCCGGAAATCGAGCGGCGCGCCCGCGACGTCGATGCCGGGAGCGGCGTCGCTCTCCCACCAACCGTTGTCGTGCTCGGCGACGGCACGGAGCATGAGCGCACGGCGCGGATGCCGCGCCACGACCGGCGTTCGGAAGAGCGCGAGCAGGTCGGCGGCGAAGCGGGCGTGATCGGCCTGCGTGACGACCAGAAGCGAGCTCGCGAGCGGAGTGACGATCACGGCCGGAGTCCGGCGGACAGTCTACGGGACGGCGGCGGGTATTGGACTCCCATTGAGAATTCGCGTCATAGTTCTCTAGAATCGCCACCTGCAACCAGGAGGAACGAACATGAAGCGTTGGATCGCAGTCGGAATGGTGCTGGCTCTGGCCTTGGCCCTCGCTCCCGCGGTCGCGACCGCGGCGGACGCGAAGCCGCGCATCGCGGTGCTCGAATTCAAGAACAAGGCGGACGGGCAGTGGTGGTACAACGGCGGCGCCGCCGCCATGCAGGACGTATTCGTGACCGAGCTCGTCAAGAGCGGCAAATTCCGCGTCATCGACCGCGAGCAGCTCGCGGCGCTGTTGGCGGAGAAGAATCTCTCGATCTCCGGTGACGTCGACCCGAAGACCGCGATCAAAGCGGGCAAGCTCCTTGGAGTGCAGTACTTCCTCACCGGCGCGGTGACGGAGTACGGCGCGCAGGGCACCTCCGCGAGCGGCCCGGGAGTGGGCGGTCTGCCGGGCTTTTCCGGTGGCAAGAAGACGTTCACCGCGGCGGCCAACGCCCGCATCATCGACACGACGACCGGAGAGATTCTCTGGGCCGACGAAGCGCGCGGCGAGGATTCGAAATTCAAGCTCTCGATCGGCGGATTCGGTGGCGGTGTCGACTACGACGACCGGCAGTTCGACAAGGTGATGAAGCCGGTCGTGCAGCAGCTCGTGGCGAGCATCAAGGCCACCGACCTGTAAGAGCTTCGAACCGTCCGAAACACCAAGGGGACACCGGAGCGGTGTCCCCTTCTTTTTGAAGGCAGCGCAAGAGCGAGCGTCAGCGAGCGGGCGCGGAAGGGTGAGGAGCGCAGGCTTGGCCTGCGCTCCGAGGGGAGGGCGCGTGCCCTCCCCTTTCTGGGTTTACCCGCCGAGGCTGAAGGAGACCTTCAGGTCGATCCACATCTGGACCGGGATCCCGTTCTTGGCCGCCGCCGAGAAGCTGCAGCTCCGGGCGTAGTCCGCCGCCGCTTCGTCCATTCCGAAACCAGCGGTGGCGCCGCTGTTCTTGGCGTCGAGCACGCGCCCGTTCTCGTCGATCAGGATGCGCAGCGTCACGACGGCCTCCTTCTTCATGCGCTGAGCGAGCGGCGGATAGCGGAAGTTCCCCCTGCGGATCATCTTTGGCGGAATCACGCCGGCGCCCATGGTGACCAGGTCGCCTGCCCGGACCTCTCCGGGAGCTCGCGACGGCGGTGCTGAAGGGCTCGCGGCCGCCGGGGCGCCGGTGGGCGGCGCGGCTGCCTGGGTGACCGGCTCAGCGGTCGCGGAATCTGAGGGGGAGGCCGCCGAAGCTGTCGCGGGCGCCGGAGCCGTGTCGCCGCCCGGGGTCGAGGTGGCTGCGGGCTCGCCGCGAGCCGGCATCGCGACGGCGGTGGCGGGAGCGGGCGCCAGCGGTTTGGGAGCGGTCGCGGCGGCCTGCGCCTTTTTCGCATCCTCGAGCTGCTTCTGGAGGACCTTCAGCTGATCCTCGTACTGCGCCGAGGAGCTCTTGATCTTGTCGTCGACCATGCGCTGGATCTGCGCCTGGATTTCTTCGGGCGTCGGTCCGGCCACGGGCGCCGGCTCCGTCGCGGCCGGGAGCGAAGCACCGGCCGGACTCATCGCCGGGGTGGCGGACGACTTCGCCCCGTCGCGGCCGAAGACGAAATAGCCGGCCACGCCAAGCGCCAACAAACCGCCCAGAGAGGCGGCGATCAGCATGTACTTGTTGGATGAGCCGGACGACCTGGCTTCCGCTCCGCCGCGTTCGCGGTGTTTCGCCGCGTCCTCGCGAGCCGGCGCCGGCTCTTTCGCGCCGCTTTGCCCAAAAGAGGGGGCCGCGGCGCGAGCCGCCGGCGAGGCGCTCGCGGCCGCCGCTGAAACCACGGGCAGCGCGGTCGTCTTCTCGATCTCGAGCTCCTGCGTCTCGCGTTCGATCTCCTCGCGGAAGAGGTTGTGCATGAAAAAGGCGAGATTGAACGTGGTTGGGCTGTACTGACCGTCGAACATCAGCTTGGCGAGCGTCTTGTGCCAAGTGACGGCATCGCCGATGCGCTGCTCGCGTGGCACCAGGCTGCGCTTCAGCAGGCTGGCGAGCTCCGGGTGGAGGTTGCCTCCGTCCGCCGCGACGACCGCCTGGTCGATCGCCGCCGCCGAGACACCGGCGGAGGAGACCGGCAGAGCCTTGCCGGTCAGGAGCTCGAAGAGGATCGCGCCGAGACTGTAGACGTCGTCCGCTTTGGCCGGCGCGGCGCCAGCAAAGAGCTCGGGTGCGAGAAACCTGCCCGTCCCCTGCTTGAGCACCGGATGGTTCGCCGATTCGCGCAAACCCGTCGCCGCTTCGAATCCAGTCAGCCGGAGCTCGCCTTCGTTCGACACGATGACCAGATGCGGCGTCAGGAAGCCGTGCTGCACCCGCTCGTCGCCGACGCGAGTCTCGTAGGCCACGGCGAGACCCAGCGCGATCCGTTCGGTCATCAGGAGCGCATGGTCCAGCGGGATCGGGGAGTGCTTGCGTGCCGCCTGTTCGAGGAGCTGCGCCAGCGTCTTGCCCGAAATGTAATCGTAGGCGACGTAGGGGACGCCGTGAACCTGTCCGAGGTCGATTCCCTGGCCGAGGTTGGGACTCTTGAGCGCGGCTTGAAGCGGCGCTCGCTGCTGCAGGCGCTGAGTCAGTCGCTCGCCGTCCAGCCCCTGCCCATTGAAGACGCGCAGCAGTACAACGCGCTCCACGCCCTGCTTGCCGAGGCGTCCGGCGCGAAACGTCTCGCCCAGCACGTCCTCGGAGAGTTTCTTGAGCAGCAGGTAGTTGCCGAACTGATCGCGGGTATTCATGCCGTCCTCCGGACTCGGGCGCCGGAAGCCGCCTCGATCCGCGGCGCCGAGGCGATCGCGGAGACGTGGAGGCGAAGGCGCGAACGGGTCCCGTCGGTCTTCGTTCTTGTGTCGGCTATTCCACAGCCAATCGGGCCGGCTGTCAATCGACGGCAGGCCCCTGGCCGGCGCGACGATCCCGGAAGTAGTGCCGTTGCCAACGGTCGACGTTCCGGTTGTGTTCGGCGAGAGTCTCGGAAAAGACGTGGCTGCCGTCGTTCTTCGACACGAAGTAGAGGAATGGCGATTCCGCCGGTCGTGCGGCGGCGCGCAAGCTCGCGGCGCCCGGCGAAGCGATGGGTCCGGGAGGAAGGCCGCTCACCCGGTAGGTGTTCCAGGGCGAAGCCGCCTCGAGATCCCGGCGCCGGAGGTTTCCATCCCACCGCCCGGCGAGCTTCAGACCGTGAATGATCGTCGGATCGGCGTAGAGACCAATGCCACGGCGTAGCCGATTGGCATAGACGGCGGCGATCAGCGGCCGTTCCGCATCGAGCTTCGCCTCCTTCTCGACCAGGCTCGCGAGGATCACGATCTCGCGCACCGTGCGCGCGTCGCTCGGGGCCAGGAGGGGGCGAACCTCAAGGTCGAACCGCTCGCGAAAGGCGCCGACCAGACGATCGGCGATCTGAGCCTCGGATGCGCCGCGCGGAAAGCGGTAGGTGTCGGGGAAGAGATAACCCTCGAGGTCGAGTGCTTCGGGATCGAGGTCGCGAATCCGGTCGGGTCGCGCGAGCTCGGCCACGAGCGCCGCGCGGTCGCCGAACCCTGCCCGGAGGATCGCCTCGACGGTTTCGGCGATCGTCAGGCCTTCGATGACCGTGAGTGGTTCGGTGGCGACTTCGCCCTCGCGCAGCATGCGCAGGATCTCGAGCGCCGAGATCGGAGAGGGCAGTCTGTAGACGCCGGTCTGGAGCGCCGGATCGTCGAGCGCCCGCGAGTGAAAGAGCCGCACGAGGAGCGCGGATCGAATGAAATTCTCGCGTTCGAGCTGCTCGAAGATGGCACGCGCGCTGGCACCGGACGCGACCGCGAACTCCCGCTCAGTGCCCTCCGGCGCGAAGGCGTGGGGCGCTGCGAGCTCGCGCTTCGTCCAGGCATGAGCTCCCCAGAGCGCCGCGCCGAGGAACACCAGCAGCAGGACGAGGACCGCGAGGGTTCGCTTCACCCACCGCCCCGCGCCCGCTGGCGGCGAGTCCGATCGAGCGCCTCCTGAAGGAGAAGCTGGGCCGCCAGCGCGTCGCGCTTCTCGCGGCGCCTGGCGACCGGGACGCCAGCCTCGGCGAGGCGCGCGTCGGCTTCGCGGCTGGTCAGGGTCTCATCGAGGGTCTCCACGGGGAGGCCGGTCTTCCGGGCGAGCTTCGCGGCGAAGCCGCGGGCGCGCCGCGCCGCCTCTCCGGCGGTGCCGTCGGCTCTGAGCGGCTCTCCGACCACGATTCCGGAGACGGCTTCGCGAACGGCGAGCGCGGCGATTTCTTGGATCGCCTGGTCGTCGCTCGAGCGCTCGAGTGTCGATAAGGGAAGCGCGTAGGAGCCCTCGGGATCGGAGATCGCAACCCCGATTCGCCGCTCGCCGAAGTCGATTCCGAGGACACGCATCTGACCGCGAGCCGGCGGACCGCTGTGTTAGCATTTTGCGGTCGTTCTGCGGCTGCGAGCCCATCTTGCAGGAGCCGCGGAGGAAATCGCAAGTCCCGCGCAGGGCCAGGAGGACAAGGCAGATGCAAGAAGTCGTGATCCTGAGCGCCGCGCGCACCGCGATTGGCGCCTTTCAGGGGAGCTTGCGCGACGTCGCGGCTCCGAAGTTGGGCGCCGCGGCCCTGGCCGGGGCTATTTCGCGGGCGGGAGTCTCCGCGGCCGACCTCGAACAGGTTTACATGGGCTGTGTGCTCCCGGCGGGCGTGGGCCAGGCGCCGGCACGGCAGGCGGCGCTGGGCGCCGGCTGCCCGGAGTCGACGGGCGCCATCACTTTGAACAAGGTTTGCGGCTCGGCGATGCGGGCGGTGATGTCAGCCGCGAACGATCTCCGGGCCGGCGACTTTTCGATCGTCGCCGCGGGCGGCATGGAGAGCATGAGCCAGGCGCCGTATCTCGCGGTCGGCGTACGCGACGGGCTGCGGCTCGGCGGTGGCAAGCTCGTCGACTCGCTGGTGCACGACGGGCTCTGGGATCCCTACGGCGACAAGCACATGGGGAGCTGTGCCGAGATCTGCGCCCGCGAGTATTCGCTGTCGCGCGAAGTGCAGGATGAGTACGCGCGCGAGAGCTACGCCCGGGCGCGAAGAGCCCAGGAGTCGGGTCTGTTCGCTGCCGAGATCGTGCCGGTCGAAATCAAGACCAGGAAGGGAACGGTCGTCGTCGACCAGGACGAGGAGCCCGGGAAGTCCGACCTCGAGAAGATGGCGGGCTTGAAGCCGGCGTTCGAGAAGGACGGCACGGTGACCGCCGCGAACGCGAGCAAGATCAACGATGGCGCGGCGGCCGTCGTCCTCGCGACGGCGGCGGAGGCGAAGCGCCGAGGCCTCCGGCCGATCGCCCGGCTCGTGGCGCAGGCTTCGCACGCCCAGAAGCCCGAGTGGTTCACGACCGCTCCGGTGGTGGCGATCCGCAAGGCGCTCGATCGCGCCGGCCTTTCGGTGGTTGACATCGACCTCTTCGAGATCAACGAGGCCTTCGCCGTCGTGGCGCTCGCCTGCATGAACGATCTCGGAATCGCGCATCAGAAGGTCAACGTGCGCGGCGGCGCGGTGGCGCTCGGCCATCCGATCGGCGCCTCCGGCGCGCGCATCCTCGTGACACTCCTCGCCGCGCTCGAAGAGCGCGGGCAGCGCTACGGCTGCGCCGGAATCTGTATCGGTGGCGGCGAAGCGACCGCGGTGGTGGTCGAGCGGCTCGGCTGATGACGTTTCGCGCCGCGCGGCGGAGTCGGCTCGGCGCCGTCGTCCTCGTCGCCTCGGCCCTTTCCGGTCGGGGCGCCATCGGTTTCGCACAGGCTCCACCGGCCGACGCACCGCCGACGATTCCACTCCCTCCGGCGTCGGTTTCGCCCGCGGCGGCGGATCGCGTCAGCTTCGAGCTCAAGGTTCCGGCCGACCGGGGTGGCGGCACCGTCTCCGGCTCCGCGGCGTCGCTCGAGAGCTACGACGAGTCGGCGGTCACCGCCTCGGGCGCAGTCGAAATCAGATTCAAGGACGTCACGATCGCTGCCGGGCGCCTGACCTTTCACCGCGACACGATGACCGTCGATGCCGACGGAGAAGTAGTTTTCGACCAGGGGCCCAACAGGATCTCCGGCGAGCGGCTCGACTTCGACCTGCTGCAGAAGACCGGCACTTTCTGGAACGCGACGGCGTACGTTCATCCCGACTACTATTTCAGCGGTGCGGTGATCGCCAAGACCGGCCCCGTAGACTACGCGGTCGAGGACGGCGTTTTCACTTCCTGCACCGGCGACCGCGCGCCTGACTGGAGCTTCGCCCTCTCCTCGGCCGAAGTCGAGGTCGAAGGCTATGCGCGGGTGCGCAACGCCCGCTTGCGAGTGAAGAAGCTGCCGGTCTTCTACTGGCCGTATCTCATCTGGCCGGCCAAGACCGAGCGCACCAGCGGGTTCCTGATTCCGAACCTCGGCTACTCGCTGCGGCGTGGAAGCTATCTTGGGCTCGCGCACTATCAGGTGCTTGGCCCGAGCTACGACAACACGATTTATGCCGACCTGTTCAGCGAGGGCTACTTCGGTCTGGGAGATGAGCTCCGCTACCGCCCGACCGAGAACAGCCAGGGACGCGCCATCGGCTACGTCTTCAGCGGCCCGGTCTCCCAGCGCGCTGACGGCGAGCTGGTCGGCGGCGAGCCCGATGAGACCGCGTGGAGAGTCGAGTGGGATCACGTCACCGAGCGGCTGCCGTTCGGTGTCCGCGGCGTGGTGGACGTCGAGCATTACAGCGACTTCGAGCTCTTCCGCGACTTCGAACGCGCCGAGCGCCAGAATACGCGGCGCTTCCTGTACTCGAACGCCTTTCTCTCCGGCAATTGGGGCGTCCACTCGGCGACGCTGCTCTTCGACCAGCGCGAGACTTTCCTTGGCGACGGACTGGAAACCGTGAAGCAGCGCCAGCTCCCGGAGCTCGACTACAGGATGCGCGAGCTCAAGTTGGGCGGCCTGCCGCTGTATCTTTCGGTGGCCGCGAACGCGAGCTTCCTGCAGGCGCAGCGCGACGGCTCGTACGACGCCGGGTACGGCCGCTTCGATCTGGTGCCGGAGCTCAAGCTTCCGATCCGGCCGGCGACCTGGCTCTCGCTCGCGGTGAGCGCCGGGGGGCGCGCCACCTGGTGGGGCGACTCTTACTCGAACTTCGAAGTCGATCCGGTGACCGGCGTCGGTGAACAGCGTTGCGGCGATCGACCCGCCGGAGCCGACGAAGTCTACTGCGGCGAGAGCCTCACGCGGGTCTACCCGTCCGCCGGTTTCGAGATGGTGGGCCCGTCGTTCTCGCGCATCTTCGACAACGCGGGGGGCTTTTTTTCGAAGTTCAAGCATGTCATCGAGCCGCGCTGGAGTTACGGATTTCTGGGCAGCTTTGAAGACCAGGACCGCGTCGCGCAGTTCGACGAGATCGACTTCCTGCGGCCGTCGAACGTGGCCGAGGTGTCCCTGATCAACCGCGTGCTCGCCAAACCGAGCGACGAGGCGGCGGGCGGAGCGTTCGAGATCTTCTCCTTCGAGCTGGCGCAGGCGTACTCGTTCGACGACGAGCAGCCGCTGCAGCGGTCGCAGAACGGCCAGGCGACAGCGTCGGAAAGCGCGATCTTCGCGAAGCTGCGCTTCAATCCGGCGAAGCGCTTCTCGCTGCAGACCCAGGCCGCCTACAGCACGCTCTTCTCGGGCCTCGAGTCGACCTCGATTTCGGGCACCGCCAGGCTGCCGCGCGTCGACCTGGGCCTCACCTGGTTCACGCGTTACAGCCCGGAGCTCGGCGAGACCCAGTCCGACCAGGTGCGGCTCCTGTTCGGCGTCGACCTGCTGCCGCGGCGGCTCCGTTTCGACGGCCAAGTCAACTACGACATCGAGTCCGCCGAGATTCAACAGCAACGCTACTTCCTCAACTACACCTCGCAGTGCTGGAGCGTGCGGCTCGAGGCACGCGAGTACACGCGCTCCCAGATCGTCGATCGCGACTACCGCTTTGCGCTGACCTTCAAGAACGTCGGCACTTTCCTCGACATCACCGGCGGCCTGTCGAGCGACTGAGCTGGCGGCGAGCATGCGGACCCTCGTCTTCGGCGGCTCCGGAATCGTCGGCCGCGCCGTCGTGGCCGAGGCCGCGCGCCGCGGCTGGCAGGTCGCCGGGCTCTCGCGCGAGCAAGCCGACATCACGCGTCCCGATCTCGTCGCGGCGGCGATCGCTGACTTCCGGCCGGAGCTCGTCGTGAACTGCGCCGCGTTCACCCAGGTCGATTCGTGCGAGTCGCAGTCGGAGCGCGCCTTCGCCGTGAACGGCCTGGCGGTAGGTACGCTCGCCGCCGCGTCGCGCGAAGTGGGGGCGCGTCTGCTCCAGCTTTCGACCGACTACGTCTTCGACGGCGAGGGCCGGGAGCCGTACGGCGAGCACCACCCGACGGCGCCGCGCTCGGTCTACGGCGCGAGTAAGCTCGAAGGAGAGCGGCAGGCTCTCGCGGAGGGCGCGAACCTGGTCGTCCGGACGAGCTGGATCTTCGGCGTCGGGGGTCCCAACTTCGTCGACGCCATCGCCGATAAGGTCGCGGCGGGAGAGCTTCGCCTGCGGGTGGTTGCCGACCAGCGCGGCGGGCCGACCTACGCGCCGTTCCTGGCGGCGGCCCTGGCGGATCTGGGAGAATGGGGGGTGAGTGGGATCGTCCACTATCAGAATCGGCCTGCGGCCAGCTGGTTCGAGCTGGCCACCGAGATCACGCGCCGGCTCCGTCCGGGGATCGAGATCGAGCCGGTCACCAGCGCCGAGTTGCCCCGGCCGGCGCGCCGGCCGGCCTACTCGGTTCTGGCGGTCGAGCGATTCGAAAGGCTGGCGGGCAGGACCGTGGAACCATGGAGCGAGGGCCTCGGGAGGCACCTCGGAGAGAGAGACAAGGGTGTCGCCTAGATGAAGCGTGTACTGATCACCGGCATCACCGGCTTCGCGGGCTCACATCTCGCTGAGTACTTCCTGGCCGAGCGCCCCGAAGTCGAGGTTTTCGGCACCTGTCGCTGGCGCAGCCGACGAGAAAACATCGAGGGGATCGAGCACCGGTTGAGCCTCCTGGAGTGCGATCTCTCCGACGCCGTCGCCGTGCGCGAGGCGCTCGAGGCGAGCCGCCCCGACGCGATCTTCCATCTCGCGGCGCAGAGCTTCGTGCCGGCGTCCTGGGTGGCGCCGCTGCAGACATTGAACGACAACATCGCGGGCCAGGCGAACCTCTTCGAGGCGGTGCGATCGCTGAAGCTCGATCCGGCCATCCAGATCGCCTGTTCCTCGGAGGAGTACGGGCTGGTGCTGCCCGACGAGGTGCCGATCAAGGAGACCAATCCGCTGCGGCCGCTCTCGCCCTACGCGGTGTCGAAAGTGACGCAGGACTACCTCGCTTATCAGTACTTCATGAGTTACGGTATCCGGGCCGTGCGCACGCGGGGCTTCAATCACACCGGTCCGCGCCGCGGCGAGGTCTTCGTGACCTCGAACTTCGCAAAGCAGGTGGCTTCGATCGAAGCCGGCATCCAGGAGCCGGTGATCCGGGTCGGAAATCTCGACGCGGTGCGCGACTTCACCGACGTGCGCGACATGGTGCGCGGCTACGTGCTGGCGGCGGAGAAGGGCAAGCCCGGCGAGGTCTACAACCTTGCCTCCGGGAACGCGATCACGATCCGCGCCATGCTCGACAAGCTTGTCGCCATGGCCAGGGTCGAGGTGCGGGTCGAGATCGACCCGGCACGCCTTCGCCCCTCGGACGTCGAGGTGCTGATCGGCGATGCCTCGAAGTTCCGTGCCGACACCGGCTGGGAGCCGAGGATCCCGTTCGATCAGACGCTCTCCGACCTCCTCGACTACTGGCGCGACCGCGTGGCGCGCCGGCAGCCAACGCCCGCCTAAGAGCGCTTCCCGTCCGATGGCCTCGCGCGTTCTCGTCACCGGCGCCACCGGCTTCGTTGGCCGGCGTCTGGTGACGCACCTGATGGCGGCCGGATACGAGGTGGGCGCCGTGGCGATCGACGGACGCGCGACGCCGGCATCGGTCGAGGCGTTCTGCGTCGATGTGCGCGACGCGGTCGCGCTCGCCCGCGTGGTCGAGGCGTTCGCCCCCGACCGGGTCGTCCATCTCGCCGCGCTTTCCCACGTCGGCGAGTCGTGGCGGCGGATTCCTGACTACTTCGCGATCAACGTCCAGGGCGCCGAGAACGTCTTCGCCGCCGCCGGCGGACGGCCGAAGATCTTCATGTCGAGCGCCGAGGTCTATGGCGTCGTGCCCGACGACGAACAGCCGATCTCCGAACGGCGAGCGCTCGGGCCGCGCACGCCGTACGCGCTCACCAAGGCGGCGGCGGAGCGCCTGGCGCTCGCCGCGGGCGCCACCGTCGTCCGCTCGTTCAACCTGATCGGCCCTGGTCAGGCCACCACTTTCGCGCTGCCGGATTTCGCGGCGCAGCTCGCGGCGATCGAGCGCGGCGAGCGACCTCCCGAGATCGCCGTGGGGATCCTCTCCGCGCGACGTGACTTCGTGCACGTCGATGACGCCGTGGAGGCGCTGACGCTGCTCGTCGCGCGCCCAGAGCCGGGCGAGGTTTTGAATCTCGCCAGCGGCGAGGACTACTCCATCTCGCTGCTGCTCGATCGACTGGTGGAGCTCTCGGGGCTCGCGGTCACGAGGATCGAAGATCCGACCCGGCTGCGCCCGGTCGACGTGCCGAGGCTCTGCGGCGACGCCACGCGACTGCGGGCCCTAGGCTGGATGCCACGTCGCGGCGTCGATCGTGGCCTCGCCGAGCTGCTGGCGGAGGCGCGACACGGCACATGAGGATTCTCATCACCGGAGCGACCGGTTTTCTCGGGCGCCGGACGGTGGCTCGCCTGGCGCCGGATCATGAGCTGCGACTTCTCCTGCGCCCCACGGCGTCGCGCTCGGGTTTTCCGGACCATGTCGAGCTCGTGACCGGGGACGTCACCGACCGACCGAGCGTCGCGGCCGCGGCGCGTGGCGTCGACGCCATTCTGCACGCCGCCGCACTGGTGAGGGTCGACGCTCCCGCGATCGAGTTCGAGCGCGTGAACGTCGGCGGATTCGAGAATGTTCTCGCGGGGGCTGGCGAGGCGGGCGTTCAGCGCATCGTCTATGTCTCGAGCTTCATCGCGTTGGGGCCCACCGAAGGTGGCGCGCGAGGCGAGCTCGACGAGAACGCGCCGAGCGCCGATCGCCGCTGGATCAACGATTACGAGCGCAGCAAAGCGCTCGCCGATCGTCGCGCTCGCCAGGCCATTCAGGAGGGTGCGCCGCTCATCGTCGCCTATCCGGGCGTCATCTACGGCCCCGGTGAGCTCACCGAAGGAAACATCGTTCTGCGACATCTGCTCGATCTCGCGCACGGCAGGCTGCCGGCGCTGGTCGGCAGGCCGGAGCGGCGCTGGAACTACGTTTTCGTCGACGATGTGGCGAGCGGGCTCGCCGCGGCGATCGATCGGGCGCCGCTCGGCGGACGTTACGTGTTGGGCGGCGAGAACGTCACGCAGCGCCACTTCTACGAACGGGTCGAGGCCCTCGGCGGGATCCACGTGCCGCGTCGCCGGATGCCCGACAGGGTCGCGAAGCTCGCCGGGGCCGCGATGAAGTCCTGGGCGCGGCTCCGGAGACAGGTGCCACGACTCACGCCCGACCTCGTCGAAATCTATCGCCACGACTGGGCCTACGATTCGAGTCGCGCGGTGCGCGAGTTGGGCTACGCACCGCGCCGGCTGGAGGACGGATTGCGCACCTCGATAGCCTGGCTGCGCGAGTGCGGACGATGGCCCAACTGACGGCAGGGGAGTTGGGCCGGAAAGTCGTGCACATGGCGGTCGGCGGCATCGCCTTCGCCGTGCGCCCGCTCGGATTCTGGGGCTCGGCGGCGGCCGCGCTAGCGGCGCTCGCGCACAACCTGTTCGTCTTTCCGCTATACGGCGGCAAACGGCTCTGGCGACCGCATGAAGCCGAGCGCGGCCAGGCGCTGGGTATCGTGCTCTATCCGGTCACGGTCCTGCTCCTGCTTGTTTTCTTTCAATCGCGCCTCGAAGTCGCCGCGGCGGCTTGGGGAATCCTCGCTTTCGGAGACGGCATGGCGAGTCTCGTCGGCATGAGGTTCGGAAACTCGAATCCGTTGCCGTGGAATCGCGGGAAGAGCTGGGCCGGGACGATCGCCTATGCCCTGTTCGGCGGGATCGGAGCCGCGTTGCTGCTCGTCTGGACGGCGCCGGGGAGATACTCGCTCGCGTTCGCCATCTCGATCGCTTTCTCGACGGCCCTGGTGGCTGCGCTGATGGAGTCCCAGGAGCAAGGACTGGACGACAACCTGGGAGTTCCCCTCGTCGCCGGGCTGCTCCTCTTCTGCCTGACGCTGACCGCGGGGCGCTGGGGCTGGGTCGCCTCGCCCGAGTTCTGGCAGCGTGCGGCGGTCGGCTTCGGGGTGAATCTCGCTCTGGCAGCCGGGGCCTACGCGATGAAGGGGGTCGGCCGGGCCGGAGCGCTCGTCGGCACGATTCTCGGAGCGACGATCTGGGCGTTCGCCGGCTGGCAGGGTTTCGCGCTCCTCTTCGCCTTCTTCGTCCTCGGGACGGTCGCGACGAAGCTCGGTTACGCCCGCAAGGCCGTGGCCGGCATCGCGCAGGAGAAGGGCGGGCGCCGCGGTCCTGGCAATGCGATCTCGAAGTCCTCGGTCCCGGCGGCCGCGGCGATTTTCGCCGCGACGACCGACCGGCCGACGCTCTTCCTGCTCGCTCTCGCCGGAGCGTTCGCCACCGCGGCGTTCGACACCGTTTCGTCCGAAATTGGCAAGGCGTTCGGCAAGCGAACGTTTCTGATCACGAACTTCCGGGCGGTGCCGCGCGGCACCGACGGCGCGGTGTCGCTCGCGGGGACCCTGGCGGGAGTCGTCGCGGCGGCGATTCTGGGAGGGCTCGGTTGGGCGGTGGGCCTCTATCCGGCGCTCGGGGTCGCGGTCGTCGTCATCGCCGCTTTTCTCGCCACGACCGCCGAGAGCGTCGTCGGTGCGACGCTCGAGAGACGCGGCCTGCTCGACAATGACGCCGTCAACTTCCTCTGCTCGCTCGCCGGCGCGCTCCTCTCGGCGTGCGGCGCCGTCATCCTGCGATGAGCCGACGGGCTGCCACGGCGCCCTCTGGTCGCGAGCGGGTAAACTTCGACGGTCGCCATTCATGAAGAAACTCGATCTCTACGCCCAGCTCTCGCGCCCATTCACGCTGCTGCCGCCGCTCCTCGGGATCATCTCGGGGTCGGTCTGCGCCTGGGGGTCGGTGCACAACCCCGACCCGGCGGGAAATCTGTCGTGGTCGGTGCTCGCGACCGTCGCCCTCGGCTCGCTCTGCGCCTCGTTCTTGAACGCGGCGTCGAACGCCATCAACCAGATCACCGATCTCGAGATCGACCGGCTCAACAAACCGAATCGGCCACTGGTCACGGGAGCGCTCTCGCTCGGCGAGGGCTGGACCTTCACCTGGATCTTCTACGCGCTGGCCATCGTGCCGACTTGGGCGGTCGTGGTCTACCCCTACACGAGCTTCGGAATCAAGGTCGGAGCGCCGCTCGCCTGGCACGAGACCTTTTTTCTCTACCTTGCCGGACTCGTCTTCACGCTGGTGTACTCGGTGCCGTCGTGGGGCCGGACGAAGGCGCGCGGCATGCTCGCCAACTGGACGATCGCTATTCCGCGCGGCTGCCTCCTCAAGGTCGCCGGCTGGGCGATGGTGGCGCGCATCGGCCACTGGGAGCCGTGGGCGATCGGGGGAGTCTTCATGCTCTTCCTCGTGGGGGCCGCTTCGACGAAAGATTTCGCCGACATGAAGGGCGACGCCGCCGGCGGCTGCCGGACCCTGCCGATTCTGCACGGCCCGAAGAAGGCCGCCTGGATCATCGCCCCATTCTTCGTCCTGCCCTGGCTCCTGGTACCGCTTTTCGCCTGGCTTCCGGATCCCCAATCTCTGGCGGGGGCGCCGCACGCGATTCTCACCGGAAACCGGACAGCGCTCACGACCCTCGGCGCGCTCCTGACCGCCTGGGGCATCTACACGGTCTATCTCATCCTCCGCGACCCGGACGAGCTCACTCGCAGCGAGAACCACCCGAGCTGGAAGCAGATGTATCTGATGATGATGGCCGCGCAGATCGGCTTCGCGGTGGCCTATCTCATCCCGCAGACGCGATGAGCGGTTCCGTCCCTAGCGCGGCCTTCCGCGTCACCGACTACGTCCGCTGGAGCGACGTCGACGCGGCGGGAATCCTCTGCTACGGCGCCTATGTGCGCTTCTTCGAGATCGCCGAGACCGAGCTCTTTCGCGCCGCCGGGCTGCCCTACGGAAAGGTCTTCGAGGAGCTCAACTTCTGGCTGCCGCGAAAGGCGCTCGACTTCGAGTTTCTGGCGCCGGCGCTGCTCGATGATCGAGTGGAGGTCGCGATCTGGGTCGAGCGCTTCGGCCGCACTTCGCTCCGTTTTGCCTTCGAGGTCGCCAAGCTCGACGGCGAAGGGACACGATCGACCGTGACCGCGCGGGGACACGTCTCGATGGTCGCGGTCGATCGGGCGGCGCTCCGCCCCGTACCGCTCCCCTCCCGTCTCGTCGCCGGGCTCGAACCCTTCCTCTCCGCGCCCGCGACCTGATCGCGGCGCGCGGGCTCGGCGCGGCGCCGAGCGGATAGAGTTCGACCGATGCTCGCGCCGCGCCTTTCGGCCCTCGACCTCGCCCAGGAGCTCGGCCATGAGCGGGTCTTGATCGTGCAGGAACCGGCGGTCGGCCTGCGCGCGGTGATCGCGGTGCACGACACGACCTTCGGACCGGCGATCGGCGGCACGCGGATGCGGCACTATGCATCGTTCGACGGCGCGGTGGAGGACGCGCTCTTGCTCTCACGCGCGATGACGTCGAAGGCGGTCTTCGCGGGCATGCCTTGTGGCGGCGGCAAGGCAGTCATTTGTGGCGATCCCGCGCGCGCCAAGACGCCGGAGCTCCTGATGGCGTACGGTCGCGCGGTCGACGAGCTCGGTGGGAGGTTCTTCACCGGCTGCGACATGGGAATCGAGATTCGCGATCTCGCGGTGATGGCCAGGGCGACGCGGTACATCGGTCACACGCCGTCCGACGCCCGCCATGACGCGTCCGACCTCACGGCGATCGGCGTCGTCGCGGCGATGAGGTCGGTCGCGGAAAGGCTCGAAAAGCCGCTGTTTCAATGCACCGTGGCGATCCAGGGCGTCGGCGAAGTCGGAGGCCGGCTGGCCGAAAGGCTTGCTGGTGAAGGGTGCAAGCTGGTCGTGGCGGACTCCGTTCGTGGCCGCGCCACCGCGTTCGTGCGCGCCGCCGGCGCGAAGCAGGTCGAGGTCGAAGAGATCCTGGAAACGGAATGCGATCTCTTCTCGCCCAATGCCGGCGGCGGGGTGGTCACAGAGTCGGTCGCCGAGCGGATTCGGTGCCGAGCCGTGGTCGGAGCGGCGAACAATCCGCTCCATTCGGCGCGCGCGGGAGAGATCCTCGCCGAGCGCGGCATCCTCTACGCGCCGGACTATGTCGCCAACGCGGGCGGCCTCCTTTCGGTGCTTTTCGAGCGCGGCGAGCTCGACGAAGACGGAATCGTGCGCCGCGTGGAGAGGATCGGCGCCGACCTCGCCGCACTCTTCGATGAAGCGGAGCGCGACCGCCTGCCGCCCTTTCGTATCGCCGACCGGATCGTCGCGGAGCGCCTCGCCGCCGCGCGCGCGGCGAAGGCGGCGGCGAACCGCCCTTGACCGCCGCCCCTCGCCGGGCCATCTTCCGTTCGCCCGCCTCGCCGGAGGAGTGGTGGACCTTCGAGGGTCCCGTGGAGAGCCACAGCGCCGCGACCGTGGGAGACGTTCCGGCCCTTCTCCAGCGCGTCGAGGAGGCGGTTCAGGCCGGACTTTGGGCGGTCGGCTACCTGTCTTATGAAGTCGCGCCAGCTTTCGACCGCGCGCTGCCCACGCGGGCGCCGAGCGACGCGCCCTTGGCGGCATTCAGCTTCTTCCCTTCACCGAAGCCTCTGAGCGTTGGCCGGATCGACAACCGGGCCGCGAAGATCGACAACCTCTCGCCTGGAATCTCGGGCGACGAGCACGCCTCCGCGGTGGCGGCGATCCGCGCGGCGATCGCCGCGGGCGACACCTACCAGGTCAACTTCACGTTTCGCTTTCAAGGCAGTCTGGTCGGGGAGGCCGAAGAGCTCTTCTGGCACCTTGGCGGCGCGAGCCGCGCACCCTATGCCGCCTTTCTCGATCTGGGTGACGCGGCCGTCGTTTCGCTCTCCCCCGAGCTCTTCTTCGATCTCGAAGGAGAGCGCATCGTCATGCGGCCGATGAAAGGGACAGGTCGGCGCGGGCGGTTCGCCGAGGAGGACGAGACCTTCGCCAGTGAGCTGCGCGCCTCGCAAAAAGAGCGGGCCGAGAATCTGATGATCGTCGACATGGCGCGCAACGACCTCGGCCGGATCGCGCGACCCGGGAGTGTCCATGTCGCGAGCCTCCACGACCTCGAGCGCTATCCCACCGTCTGGCAAATGACCTCGACGGTCGAAGCGCGAACGGAGGCATCCCTGCCGGCGATCTTCGCGGCGCTCTATCCCTGCGCTTCGGTCACCGGCGCGCCCAAGCCGCGCGCCATGCGCTTCATCGCCGATCTCGAAAGCGAGCCGCGCGGCATCTATTGCGGAGCGATCGGCTGGATGGCGCCCGGCGCGGAAACTCGCCGAGCCAGGTTCTCCGTCGCCATTCGCACCGCGACCATCGAACGCGCGACGGGCGAGCTCACCTACGGCGTGGGGAGCGGCATTGTCTGGGATTCCGTCGCGGCCGCCGAGTACGACGAGTGCCTCGCCAAGGCGCGCGCCCTCGACGTCCCAGGCCCGTCGCTCGCGCTCATCGAGACCATGCGTTGGACCCCCGCCGAAGGGGTTCGTTTCCTCGAGCGGCATCTGTCGCGATTGGCGGCTTCCGCCGACTACTTCGACATCGCTTTCGGTGAAGGGAGCGTACGCGAAGCCATTGCGTCGACCCTGTCGGAGCTCTCACCGGTGGCGCATCGAATTCGGCTTCAACTCGAGAGCGAGGGCAGTCTCTCCCTGACCAGCAGGCCTTTGTTGGATGAGCGAAGGAGTTGGCGCGTTGTCCTCGCCGCCGAGCCGGTCTCGTCGTCGTCGCCATTTCTCTTTCACAAGACGGCGCGGCGCGAGGTCTACGACCGCGCGCTCGCGGATGCCAGCGCTAGGGGCGCGGACGAGGCGATTCTCTGGAACGAGCGCGGCGAGATCACCGAAGGCGCGCGAACGAATCTCGTTCTGAAGATCGACGGGCGGTGGCTGACTCCGGCGCGGGAGTGCGGGTTGCTGGCTGGCGTTCTTCGGGGCTACCTGCTGGAGCGGGGGTGGGTTCGGGAGGCGGTGTTGAGAAAGAAGGATTTGTTTCGGGCGGAGCGAGTCGCCGCGGTGAGCGCGCTGCGCGGGGGCATCAGGGTCGAGCTGGCGTAGCTTGTCGCGCCGCGCGGACCGCGCTGAACATCTTCTCCACCGAGGCGAAACCGGAGGGCGGGAAGTTGGCCGGGTTGCCCCAGAATTCGGCGAGCCCGCGGTGCCCCCAGCGCTCGTAGACGGTGACCTTGATCATCAGTTGCAGCTTGTCGCACGCCTTCACGAAGCGTGCTTCAACGGTCTCGCCGCGGTCGTACTCGTCATAGAGCGCCCGCGCCCGGGGGTCGGCCGGAGCGAGAATGTGGCTGGCGGCCTTGCGTTCGGCGGCGTGCTTGACGTCGGGAGGAAAGTACGCGGTCGCCGTGCGCGGCAGGTCGCCGATGCGCAGCTCGGCGAGGTCGTGCATCAGCGCGAGCTCGACCGCCTTCGCTCGCTCGACAGCGGGCTCCTCCGCGGCCAGCATCCAGACCAGCATCGCGAGGTGAAAGCTGTGTTCCGCGATCGACTCGCAGTCGGAGATCCCGCGCAGGAAGTAACCGCTGCGGGGGATCCGGTCGAGGGTCTCGAGCTCGAGGAGAAGGTCGAGGAGCGAAGCGTTCGCCGTTCTCACCGCGTCAGTCTATCGAGCCACGTGCCCCGCCCGCGGGAGAGCGTCGGCTCTCCCGTTCAGCGAGCGCGTGCCCTCCCCCTTCAAGATCAAGGACGCCAGGAGGTGCCGGCGCCGAGCCAGCCGCGCGTCATGTAGTCCGACATCGTGATGCCGAAGAGGATCAGCAGGAAGAAGAGCCCTCCGGCGGCGACCAGCGGGATGAGGCGAGTCGAGTACTTGACGTGCATGAAGAACAGGACGACCAGAATCGCCTTGAGGACGGCGATCGACAACATGACGATGTTGTTGAGCGGTCCCAAGTCGAGGAACGCCACGGCCACCGTGATCGCGGTGAACAGCATGAGCGCCGTGAAGACGGCGAAATAAACCTTCAGCGGAACGACGTGAGTATCGGTCATGGTCTCTCTTGGCCGGCGCCGCGGCACCCCCGCCGTGCCGCTGGAATCATATGCGAACCGCCGTTGTCGAGTGGGTTTCTAGGGGCAGGTCGCGAAAGCGTTGATATCGAGCTGCGGTGGGTAACTCGTGTTGAGCGGGTTGTGATAGTTCCAGAACGCGCCGTTGTCTGTGTCGGTCACCGTAACGTCGACGTCGAGGTTGGTGAGCCCGGCGGAGAAAGTCCAGTAGTGCTGAAAACCGACGCAGCCATTGAGAACTTTGATCACCACCTCGACGTTGGCGGGGCTGAAGAACCAGAAGTAGCCCGTGTCGCTCGTGAGCTGCACTGCTCCGGCCTGGCCGCTCGCGGTCGCGGTCTGCCAGTCGGCGGTCACCGCGAAGCGCCCAGCCTGGAGGCAAAGAGTCGTGTCCGACTCCAGGCCGCCGCAGCCCAGCTCCACCACCGCGACGTTGTCGAAGTAGGTGGAGAAGGTCCCGCCGCCGCCGCTCGTCGTGATGGCGTTCAGTAAGATCTCGGCTGCCACCGCGCCGGGCGGCGCAGCACCCTCGGCATGCAGCTCGACCAGCGTGCCGACGACCGAGGTGTTGTCGATGTAGTAGGTGGACGGCAGTGGGCTGGCGCACGCCGGATCGGTCGAGAAACGCAAGCCGTTCTGGACGACGCCGGTCTCGGCCTGCGCCGCGGGAATGAAAACCTCGGCACTCCAGCGGTAGTACTTCCCTGCGGTCACCGGGAAACAGCTGGACCAAAAGGGACTGGCAAAGAAAGGGCCCGCGCCGATGGCACTGACTAGCGCCGAGCCGGAGTCCGACGCGCCGTGGGCATCGAACACGTCGTAACTGGCGCTCGTGTTGGGGTTGGGAATGGGCTGGCTCCACCCCGCGAGATCCCGGTTGAAGTGAGGATTGACGATCAGGTTCGCCGAAGCCGCCTCCGCAGAGTCGACTACCGCGACCGCGAGCACGGCGGTCAAGGCAACGCGAGTCGCACGCATGGGATTCTCCCTGGCCAGCAATCCTACGTCAGCTCGGACAGGGCGGCGGACCCCCTTATCCGGTGGCGCGTTGAAGCCGCGGCCGAGTGAGCTCTCCGTGAATTACTTGTACCGCCGCTTCGGCGTCTTGTCCTTGAAGTCGTGGACCCAGAGCGTGTAGGCGTACGGGAAGATCGTCTGCACGACGTGGAACGGCTCGTACTCGAACAAGCGGCGCATCGCCCAGGCGAAGCGGTAGCGCGGGTGCTCCGGAGTGATCACCTCGACCAGGCAGTCGACCTGGAAGCTCATGAAGACCGGCGAGTCGCCGGTCCAGAGCACGGCGGCCCTGGGGTTCCGGCAGAGATTCCTGAAGGTCCCGCCCTCGAAGATCTCGAGCAGCTGCAGTCGACGCCAGTCGATGTGCTCGGGGTGGGCGTAGAACTGGCGCGCCGCCGCGACCCGGAGCGAGCGCGTGTCGTTCGTCGTCTGCGGGCCGAGCTTCTCGATCTCCTGTACGGCCGCCTCGATGATGCCGAGGTAGTGCTCGATGTACTCGTCCCTGGGCGTGAACCCGATGCCCTTGTTGGCCAGGTTCGGAAAAGGCGAGTCCTCGCCCCAGGTTCCGACCACCGGCAGATGTCCGGCGTTGAAGCGAACGTACTCATTCTTCTCGATGGCGTCATAGATGCCGTGCTTGTAATCGAGCTGCCAGCGGATGAAATCCTGCGGCAGCTCCTGGATCGCGAGCTCGCTGACCTCGCCGTTCATCTCGAGCCGCGCCTCGTTCCCCGTGACCGTGACCTGGGGAAGTACCTCAGTTTCCGACATTCATCCTCCTCACTGCAGAGTATTCGAGCTCGTCCGACCCGCGCCCGGTGCTAAGGAGCGCGCCGCACCGGGCGCGGCCGCTCCTTCGTGGGCGTCCTCCACAACGCTGGAGGCGGACACTAGCCACTCAGCGGTTGGAGCGTCAACCGCCGCGTGTTCTGGTCGGAACGGGCAGTTTTCCGGGTCCTGCGGCGAAAAGCAATTCCCTATCCGATTTCCTGCACGATGACGCCGTCCTCTGCCGCCTGGGCGATGTTCTCGGATTGACCGGTGGGCGCCTCTACCGTCGTCGCGTCGAGGAGTACGAGGTTAAGCCGGTCGACGCGCTCTACGGAAGATCTAGAGCTGAGAGGAGGCCTTATCGAGAGTTGGCAATGGTGCTTGCAGGTTGCGCGGCGGTGCGCAGCACAGCCTGCGCGAACACGACTGGAAAGACACTCCAGAGAACCAGGAGCACGAAGTCGGTCGCCTTGCTTTCGTAGATCCGTTGAAGGACCGGAGAGCTCGATGCGAGCATCCAGAAGTAGAACACCATGGCTCCGAAGCTGATCAGCGTGGCAAGCAGCACTCTCCGCAAGCTCCGCCGCTCTTGGGTTTCCTTCAGGCGCCAATATCCCAGGGCGAGGACGATGAATCCCGCCAGGATGTTGGCCACCTCGACCGCGAGCTGGAGTTGGAATGCCCAGGGAGGCCCCGGAGAGATTGCCTGCTCAGGCATATAGAACCGGTGGTAGAACCGGACAGCGTTATACGGGATCACCAGAAGCGCGGGCGCGAGCAGCACGGGCAGGATCCAGCGGCGCCGGAACACCGGGCGAGGATAGAGCGCGGCGAAGACCAGGACCAGATGGCCGCCCAACAGCGCGGCGAAAACGAACGCCGGCACCTGCAACAGGAAGGGCGACTGCCGGAACATCGCGGCGGTCCCAGCGCCGCTCCCCGGCCCCAGCAAACCTCCGAACATGACCAGCAAGACGGCGCCCGCGACCGCGCCCGGGTCGCGCGGCCGGGCGAACAGTGCCGCCAGTCCCATCGCCAGATAAAGAAGGGCAAGTGCCGCACTCAGAAAGTAGTCCAGCCACTGCTTGCGGTCACGCATTTCCCACGCCCGGCGCTCGGTGAAGCGCAGGATGAGCTGCATCTGCCGGCTATCGCGTTCCACGGTGAGCACGAACGGCTTTTCGGGCTCGAACTGCCACGCCATCTCACCCCAGTCATGACCAGTGCGAATGGCCTGCCCGTCTACCGCGACGATGATGTCCCCGGCGCGCACTCCAGCCTTCTCCATGGGCTTGCCGGGGACAACCTCCTCGATCAGGGTGCCGCCGCTAGGGGCATCGGATGCTGCAACGCCGAGCCCCCCGATACCCATGAGACTGTTGTGAAGCCCATTGGCGAAAGGAATAAGGAAAGATGCAGCCAGAAGCCAAGCCCACCACGGCGTGCGCGGTCTCGGGATAGTTGCCGGCATGGAGATTGCGACGTTCGTCATCGGGGCTGGGGCGCAGCCGGCGTCGGCGCCGGCATGAAGTTCTCCATCACCCAGACTTCGACCTTGTCCTGGCCCGCGCTGGTGGCGAAAGCGAGGCGGTGACCATCGGGGTGGAAAGAAACGTCGCGGACGGAATCCATGGCCAACCCCAAGGGGTGCGGTTCTCCGCCACCGGAAGGGATCGCGAGTAGTTGGGTTTTCGGTTCCTCGCCGGTGGCCCGGCTCCTGCCAAAGACGATGAAGCGCGAATCGGACGACCAGCTCAGCGAATCGCCGAAGATCGCTTCCGGCTCCTGCGCCCGGACGAGCTCCCTGGCCTCTCCGCCGTCCATTGGTAACACTTTCAAGACCGACGATCGCGCTTCCTTCTCCAGCAGCGTGAGGGCCACCTGCCGCCCGTCGGAGGAGAGGGCGATGTCGTCGATCGTCGAGCCGGGGCTCGGCTTGAAGAATTCTGTTTCGTGGCCTGTCTCGAGGTCGCGCACCAGGATGGTCTCCGTAATCGTCCCTGCCTCGCGCTGCTGGGAGCGGTAGAGCAGTCTCTTGCCGTCGGGGAACCAGGAAGGAATGTCGATCGAGTGCTGCCACATCGCGATCGGGGTGGCCGTGGCGGATCGAGCGTCAATCAGGTAGAGACCATGCCGGGCTTGGCTGCCCTTGCCGGAGACGAGGATCGACCGGCCATCAGGGGACCATCGTATGGGTCCCCAGATGAAAGAGAGCTCGGGTGACAGGTCGCGCTCCTCGCCGGTCTCGAGCGAACGAATCGTGATGATCTCCGGGCGTTGCGCGGCAAGCCAGTGCCGGTTGCGCGAGATGTAGGCCAGATACTGCCCATCGGGGGACCAGGCAGGCGAGGCGTTCCAGCCGACATAGCGCTGCGTCGCGATCTGCGGTTCCGTCAGCACCCTTCCCGTCGCCGGATCGAGCTCGGCGGTATAGACATCGCCCGTGCCGATGGCGAGTCCGTAGTAGAAGGAGCCGGCTGGCGTGAATCCGATCGGAATAATCGGGCCCATGTCCGGCTTTACCAGGTCGGGCGAGCCTTGGGGTTTTCCGTCGCTCACGCGAATCATCCAGGCGCCCATGGTCCCGGAGCGGTCACTGCCGAAGAGGACGTGCTTGCCGTCGGGCGTCCAGCCCAGGAGTTGATCGTCGGCGGGGTGCTCGATCAGGCGGGTCTCGCGACTTCCATCGGCGGCCAACAGGACGACGTCGCGGTTTCCCTCTCGCTGTTGCGCGAGGTCATAGGCGATATAGCGCCCGTCGGGTGAGAACTTGATCTTGGTCGGAAACCAGTCGATCGTCTTCAAGACACGCGCCGAGCCTCCCGTGGTCGAAATCACCGCAATCTGAAAGCTACTGGGCATCTTGAAGAGCAGTGCCAGGACGTACTTTCCGTCCGGCGACCAATCGTGGGGCCAGGCGTACCCTTCCTGGCCGCTATAGAGAACCCGAGGCACGGAGCCGTCGACGCGCACGACGCGCAGCTCCGGATACCCGTCCTTGATCGGCCAGTTGTAGGCGACTTCCTTGCCGTCCCGCGAGATGGCGGAGGCCTTGATTTCCGGCGGGGAGCCCCCGTGGGTGAGACGGCGCATCTTGCCCGTGGTGAGATCGCGCAGCGCGAGGTCGCCTGTCGCGCCGTCCACGCAAGAGAGATAGCGACCGTCGGGCGAAAGAGTCCCCACGACGTGCACGTCCGGGCCGGCCCAGACGCGACGGGCCACCATCTGGGAGCCGACGGAGGCAAGATTGCCTGCGAGGGCTGCCAACCGTGCGCGGGCTTGCGCCGCCGCTTCGTTCTGGTCGCCATAGTCGCGCACCAAACGCTCGTAGGCTTTCCGAGCTTCCGTGTTGCCGAGCTTTTCGTAGCACCGGCCCATCTCGAGCAAAGCCTGCGCCGCCACGGCGCGGTTGCCGGCGTGTTCCTGAACGATGCGTGTGTAGAGCTCGATGGCCTCTTCCAGCTGACCGTCCACCAGCTGTTTCTGGTGAGCTGCCTGGAGCAGCAGTTCCGCTCGGTCGTCTTGCTGGGCGATCGCCAAGGAAGTGGCTAGCAACCCGGTCAGAATGGACAACGAGAGAAATCGGCCTGCGCGCGCGGTTCTCATGGTCTTCCTCTATCAATCCCTGCAGAGTTGCCGCACGGAACATGCTCCGCGACTGTCGATTCCAGAAACCCTGAAGCTGTTGCAGCAACCGGTAAACGTAGCGTCAGGTCGACATTGACGACTGGGACATCCGGGAGCCGCCGCTGTTGGCTCAGGGGCAATGGGCACCGGAGCGGCACCGAAGCGTTCGAGCTCTGTCCCGATGGAATAGCTACCGCAGGCATCGCCGAGGATTGATTCTCTGGCGGAGTCGAGGTTTTGCAGGTCGCTGAGCTGCGGTTCCACCAGTTCCTGATCGGCCGCTTGCGGAGGCATTTCCGCCCGCACAGGTTCGGCGGGGATGGGCAGGAAAGCCGTCAGCAGCCCGGCCAGCATCGTCAGCGCTAAAGAACGGCCTGCGAGAGCGGTTTGCATTTTCGTTCCTCCCTGAAGGTTGGAGGCCACGATAGAGGGCGTTCGTCTCGTGGTAATGGTGGTTGCGTCAGGTTTGCGCGAAGAGTGCGTCACGGCTGCCGAGGCCGTCTGGGTCAGCCGTCGAAGCGGTAACCCATTCCGCGCACGCTGATCAGGAACTGTGGCGCGCTCGGCTTCGGCTCGATCTTCTTGCGCAGGTTCGTGACATGAGTATCCACCACGCGGTCGGTGACGAAGGTCCCTCGTCCCCAGACTTCATCCAGCAATCGATCGCGGCTGAGCGTCTGGCGACGGTGGCGAATGAAGGTAGCCAGGAGCTTGAGCTCGATCGGAGTTATCTCGACGGCCTTCCCGGCCCGGCGTAGCTCGCAGCGCGTGAAGTCCACCTCCATGTCGCCGAAACGATGAACCTCGGGCAGCTCTCCGGCGGCACGGCGGAGAGCCGCCATGACGCGCGCGCGCAGCTCGCGTGGGCTGAAAGGCTTGGTGATGTAGTCGTCGGCCCCCAGCTCCAGGCCCAGCACCTTGTCGGACTCCTGGGTTTTCGCCGTGAGCAGGATGACCGGAGTGCGCAGGCCGGCCCGACGCAACTCCCGGCACACTTCGAACCCGTCCTTGCGAGGGAGCATGACATCGAGAATGATCAGGTCGAAGTTCCCCTGTTGCGCCCGCCGGCTTGCCGCCTCGCCGTCGCGCACGACTTCAACCTCGTACCCTTCGAGCTTCAGGTCATCCTCGAGCCCCAGGGCAATCGCCGGCTCATCTTCTACCACCAGGATGCGGGCCATGTTCACTCCTTTGCGCTCGGCAGGAGAATCGTGAAGGTACTGCCGATGCCCAGCTCGCTGTCGACGAGCACTTGTCCGCCGTGGGCCGCAACGATGTGCTGGACCATCGTCAAGCCGAGCCCCGTACCCTTGGCTCCCGCGGCATCGGCGCCGGCGGCGCGCACGAACTTTTCGAAGATCCGTTGCTGATCCTGCTTGGCGATCCCGAGCCCTTGATCGCTGACGCAAATCGCCAACCGGTCGCGATCGCACGCGGCATTGGCACGGATCGTCTTGTTCAGCGGCGAATACTTGACCGCATTGTCGAGCAGATTCCACAAAGCGCGGGCGAGAGCCTCGCGGTCGGCTCGCACGCGAGGCAGAGGTTCCTGATACGCGATGTCCACACGGTAGCCGCGCTCTCTGGCTTCTTGGGCGAACTCCTCCACCACGGCTCGGAAGAAAGGCGCCGTCGCGAGCAGCTCAAAGCGGTATTGCCGCGCGCCCGCTTCCATTCTGCCGAAGTCAAGGAGTCCTTCGACCAGGCGGTGCATCCGCTCACTTTCGCGGCGCAGGGCCTCGTAGTACTCCTGACGTTTCTCGCTTGGCACACGACCGTCGGTCAGCAGCTCGCTCAGTTGACGAAGCGAGGCCAACGGTGTCCGAAACTCGTGCGAAACAGCCGAAACGAAGTCGGATTGGAGCCGCGCGACCTCCAGCTCACGCGTCACCGCCCGGAGGACGAAGTAACTGCCCACCAAGACAAGCGTGACGATCAGACTGAACGCTGACAGCAGGAGGCGCCGCCGATTCCCCTGCTGAGTCCACTCCGCCTCGGGATCGCGACTGACCACATGCAACGTCCACGGCAGTTGCGTCTCCGCCGAAGTCCGCACCGCCTGGCGAGAGGGGGTTCCAGGGAATGGAGGCAGGACCGGATGACCCTCCGCGTCGGTCAGCGCCAGGCGTACATCCTGGCGATCCATCAAGGGCTCGAGCGCAGGCAGCCATTGCCGCGTCAGGTAGCCTGGTCCGGCGACGAGTCCGACCAGGCGGTCCGAATCTGCCTGCCAGGCGAGAAGCACGGAACGGCCAAAGAGCCACGGGCTGCGCTGTCCCGCGGCAACTCCTTCCCCGCGCCGGATGCGCTGCCACTCTTCCCAGAGCAGTTCCACGGCCGCCGCCATCGCAGTCGCATCCCGTTCGCGCTCTTGAAGCTCAGGATCAGGCGTATACCAGCGGCTCGCCTCCTGCGCGTAGAAGCGGTAGACACCCCGGGCGAGTTTCCACCGGCCGGCCTGCAAGCCGGCATAGAGCGCCCCCGCCTCCTTCTTGGCAGCGGTCGGGCGCTGCAGTTCATCGAGCAGATTGCAGCGTGCGTCGCGCGCCAGGAGCTCGGCCGGCAGCCCGCGAATCGGTGTAGCTCCCATCTGTTCGAGCTCGGCGTAGGTGTCCAGGGCCGCTTCGAGCTGTCCTGCCTTGCGGAGATTGCGACCGAGACGGAGAAGCGCGCCGGCACGTATTGCCGGCTCCTTCGAGTGGGACAAGTCACGAAATACTGCGACGGCTCTGGGCAAGTCCTTCTGTTGGAACTCCGCCGTCTCACCGGCTTCGAACATGCCGGCCGTGGGCTCCTGCGCAGCGGGCAGGAATGGGTAATAGAGCAGATCGGCGGGAGGATGAGCATCGACGGCTTGCGGCCGGAAGATGACCACGAGGCCCGAGCCGTCGCCCTGGTCAGCCAGTCCGGAGGCTGCGGCAGCCAGTTCGGGCTCCGAAAGGGCCAGAAGTCCGGTGAAACGCTCCTTGCTCTCCGAGAAGTTGCGCTGGAGCGACGCTGCGATCAAGTCTGCTGCGAAGTCGAGCCGTTCCTGGGTCCGCTGGTTCGCCAGAACGCGGTCCTGCTCCAGTAACCGCCACCCCAGCCAACCCAGGGAACCTGCCAGTACCACCATGATCCCCAGGAACAGTGCAAGGAGGTAACGGGGTGAGCGAAACCACCGATTGGCAGGCATGCGTTTCCCGGAACGGGTCTTCGTCATCTTATTCGCGAACGTTCACCTGAGATGGAGATTCCGTCAGGTTTTGGTCATGTTTGTCGCCGGTCAGGTCGGTGGAAGATGCCTACCGCAACCCGTGGGCGCCCCGGTCGGAAGCGGAATGATCACTCGAGCTTGGCGCCCTGGTCGACCCAGGCGGCGAGCTCGGCGCGCTCGGCGTCGGTCATGTTGGTGCGGTTCAGGAACGGCATGGTCTTGTTGGTGAAGACGCGGTCCTTGATGCGCGCCGCCATCGCCTGGATGCGCTCGGAGGTGTCGAACTGGACGTTCGAGGGCGCGACGGGGAAGAACGGGTCGCTGGGCCGGGCGCTGTGGCAGTGCATGCAGCGCGCCACCACGATCTCCTGGGCGCGCGCGAAGGAAACCGTACCAGTCACCGCCACCGCTGGTGCCCGGTGGACGCGGGTGATCGCCATCATGCCGGCGATGCCGATGCCGGCCATGGCGAGCGCCGGGGCCAGCCAGAGCCGTCCGTCGTAGCGCACGTTCATGAAGTGCCGCACCCCGGCGCCTCCGACCATCACCGCGACGAGCACCGCCCAGTTCAAGTGGTGGCCGTAGGCGCTCGGGAAGTGGTTCGAGATCATGATGAACAGCAGCGGGAACGTCATGTAGTTGTTGTGAATCGAGCGCTGCTTGGCGGCGAGCGACAACCGCTCGTCCTGCTCCCTGCCGGAGCGCGTCGCCGCGATCAGCTCGCGCTGTGACGGCAGGATCCGCAGCCAGACGTTTCCAGTCATGATGGTGCCGATCACGACGCCGGTCTGGATGTACGCCGCGCGGCCGCTGAACAGCAGCGTGAAACCGTAGCCGGCGCCGAAGAGCAGCGCGAACGACAACGCGGTGGCCACGCCGGGCGAGCGTGGCCCCAGCGTCATCCAGAGGCCGTCGTAGATCGCCCAGGCCAGGATCAGCGAGCCGATCGACAGGCCGATCGCCTCGCCCTGTCCGAGCGCGCGCACCGACGGATCGACCAGGAACGCCGCCCCGTTCATGTAATAGACGACCACCATGAGCGAGATGCCGGTCGACCAGGTGAAGAAGTTCTGCCACTTGAACCAGTGGAGCTCCCGGGGCAGCTCACCCGGCGCGAGCAGCTTCTTCTCGACCTCGTAGAACGCCCCCGAATGCACCAGGAAGATCCGGCCCTGCGACAGGCGATGCTCGCCCGGCGTCCGGATCAGCTGGCGATCGAGCCAGTTGAACAGCATCGAGTTCCCGATCCAGAGAATCCCGGCGACGAGGTGGGCCCACCGGAAGAGAACGTCGAGGAGCTCGTTCAGGCGCACGGGCCGAGCTTATCCGCTCGCCCGTCCGGGTTCTGGAACGCGCCGCCGCCTTGTGCCATGATCCCGCGATCGCAGCGGAGAAGCGTAACGGGCCCGATCGAACCGGTGGGCCGGGATCGTCAGACGAACGGCGGAGCCCCATCCCGAAAAGGCTGGGAGCAGAGCCACGGCGAGTGAGGGCATGAACGGAACGCACAGCGAGAGCGATCCGGGCGATCTGAAGATGGGTCGAACCAGTCAGAGAGTCGCTCCTTCGGCCGCTCTGGACGACCTCGTCACTCTCGATCCGGTCGATCGCCGGGCGCCGCTCATCCTCGGCGGCCCTTCGTTCCACGACATCACGGAGGCGGTGGCGCGGCCGCTCGAGCGCCCGCCGACCCGCGGCTGGTGGTTCTACTTCCTGCCCTCCCTCGCCCTGCTCGGGCTCCTGGGCGTCGCGGTCGGCTGGCTCTTCTTCGAGGGCATCGGAGTGTGGGGGCTCAACAACCCCGTGGGTTGGGCCTTCGACATCACCAACTTCGTCTTCTGGGTGGGCATCGGCCACGCCGGCACGCTGATCTCGGCGATCCTCTTTCTTTTTCGTCAGAAGTGGCGGACCTCGATCAATCGCTCCGCCGAAGCGATGACCATCTTCGCGGTGATGTGCGCC
>ERZ1292633.314-Hain-H41-02um-R1-314-length-61418-cov-13_pt2 | contig 56583 bp, 50 predicted proteins | sample MGYA00564406_ERZ1292633 | MGnify/ENA primary metagenome ERZ1292633 (study PRJEB36523, sample SAMEA6512639) | groundwater metagenome | collected 2019-01-08 | study: AquaDiva: Metagenomics assemblies of 32 groundwater samples | reverse complement strand
TGTTTGCCGGCGGAACGATTACGACAAATAACTTGATCGCGAACGGGTCCGTGACCACGACAAATCTCTCGACGCGGCGGTTCGATAACATCGTGTCCGGCGATCGCATGATCACGGCCGCCTCGAGCGTCACGGCCGTCGGTACGCCGTATCAGATCATCGTGCGGGGCAACCTCGCGTATGTTCTTAGCTCGGGCTCGTCCGCCGCGCAGGATCAACTTACGATCTACGACGTGACAAACCCGGCCGCGCCTTCGAGTACGGCGCAGGTCAGCGTCACCGAGGGCTCGGCCCGTTTCGACATCCTGGGGGATTTCGCCTTCATCGCCAACACTTCCACCGCGCAGGTTCAGCGCATCGACATGCGTAACAAGAGCAGCTTCGTCTCCACGAATTATGCGCAGCCCGGCGCGCAAACCCTCAAGGCCGTCGGTAGGTATTTGTACGTACAGGGGAGCGATCCGGACCTGACCATTTACGAGATTGATGATGCGGGAAACCTGAACAAAGTCGGCACGGGCGAAGTCGGCAGCCTCGCCCTCGCTTCTATGGATGTCCAGGGAAGCTATGTATACATACAAGGGGGCATCAATACGCTTCGCGTGGTGGATGTTTCGGATCCGACGCAGCCTCTCGAAAAATCGTTCATTCCTTCAAATATCTTTACGACCGCCATCGCGGTACAAGGAAGCTACTTGTACGCGTTCGGGAATGCGGGATCGGCGTATAGCGGCGCCTCGCTCGACGTGTATGACGTTGCCAAGCCGGCCGGAACCGCTTTCGTCGGCTCGACGCCGATCGGCGCGACGACGACCAACATCTTCGTGAGCGGCCGCTATGCGTATACGGCCACCACCGGATCCCTGATCGTCGTGGACATTCGTAATCCCAAGAGCCCGGTGAAGTACAACTTCAATACGTCGGCGGGCACCGAGAAATTCAGCGAAGTGTATGTTCAAGGGCGTTACGCGTACCTTTTGGATAGTACGAACGGGCGGTGGTACACCTTTGATCTCGGCGGCACGGAAACGAATGCGCTTACGGCCGCGACCGCGGAAATCGGTTCGCTTAACGTGTTGCGCCGCTCGTACTTCCAGCAAGAAGTCGACGCCCTTGGCGGACTTTCGGTCGGCATCAACGGCATTCATAGCGCCGGAGGCATCGACGCCTCCTCCTTTAGCGCTTCATCGACGGCGCGGTTTATCAATAACAATGCGAACGTCACCGGCACGGCCTGGGGCGTGTTTACGAACCGTCTGGCCATCAATAACGTCACTCCTTACGCAAACGCGACCGGCTCAAACGAGTACGCGATGGTCGTGAAATATAACAGCTTTGCCGGAGGCGGCCTTTGTCTGAACGGCAGCAATACCGCGCAAGATTGTCCCGACATTGGGGATGGAAACAGTATCTTAGCCGACGACGCCGTGACGGCCAACGCCTTCGACTTGGCGGAAGTCTATGCGGTGAACGGCACCTCGACACCGGGCGATCTCCTCGTGCTCGACCGTACCGTCTCGACCACGGTGAAGGTCTCGACCGGTACGCCGTACGATTCCAACGTGATCGGTATCGTCTCTACGCGTCCCGGATTCGTTCTCGGTTGGAATAGCGGCATCAAGGTCGCGCTTACCGGCCGCGTGCCGGCCAAGGTCGTGCCGTCCAACGGCCCGATCCGCATCGGGGACGCGCTGACCTCGTCCAACGTGCCGGGATATGCGATGAAGGCGACCAAGCCGGGCATGATCGTGGGCTATGCGCTCGAAGACGCCGACGTGACGAGCACGATCGAGGTATTCGTGGACGTGGGATATAACGCCGGCATGACGCTCAAGACGGACGGCTCGCTCGCCATCCTTTCGGACGATCTCCTGATCACGACGCCGGACACGGCCTCGTCCACGGTGACGACCGTCGATTCGTGGGGCCTCACGTTCCGCGGCAGCGCCTGGAACGCCGCATCGTCCACGGCCGTGACGCGCGACTTCACGATCCTGAACGACATGGTGACGGCCACGACGTCGCTGCTCGCCATACGCGCGACCTCCGGCACGAACATCTTCACCATCGACCAGTCCGGCACGATTACGGTAACCGGCGATCTTAAGATGCTCGGTCGCCTCTACCCGTCGGCCCGCGGCAGTTTGCAGGACCAGTACTATATCTATGTCGACAACTCCTCCTCGACGAACCAATACATGTCGACGAACGCCGACGGTTGGCAGGCGCAAACGAGCTACGACCTGGCGGAACGTTATTATTCGCAAGACGCGCTCGAACCGGGCGACTTGGTGACGCCGAGCGCGTTTGGAGACTACGGCGTGGGCAAGGCGACGCGCGGCTCGCCGCTCATGGGGATCGTGTCCACGAAGCCGGGTTTCCTGCTCGGACGCAACGCCACGGACACGTATCCGATCGCGCTCTCCGGCCGCGTGCCGACCAAGGTCACGGGCCAGGGCGGAGCGATCGCCGTCGGCGACTTGCTCACGGTTTCCGATACGCCGGGCGTGGCCATGAAGGCGACGGAAAACGGCTACATCGTAGGTATCGCGCTCCGGCCGTTCGACGGCGCGGACATCGGTCGCATCGAGGTTTTCGTCTCGCCCTCGTGGGACGGATCGTTCGGCGCGCCGGCCGCTCCGCCGGCTGGCGGATCGAGTGGCGGCATCCGCGGATTCGCCGACATCGCGGCCGGATCGAAAAAGGTGAGCGTGACGTTCCCGTCGCTCGGCGCGTATCCGAACATCCAGGCCTCGCCGTTTGGGGACGCGGGCGATTGGTGGATCGAGAACGTCTCGGATACGGGCTTCGACATCGTGATGCGCGATTCGGTGTCGCGCGATACGCGCTTCTCTTGGCACGCGGAAGCGAGCCAAACGGGGGACATGCTTTACAACTCCGACGGCACAAGCGGCACGATCGATCCGACCACGGGCGTCGGCCCGACCATGGGTTCGGAGGCTCCGGCGGAAGAGCCCGCACCCGAACCGTTTATCGACCTGACTCCGGCAGAGACGACGACGGAACCGGCACCGGAACCCGTTCCCGCTCCCGAGCCCGTTCCCGAGCCTGCGCCGGAACCCGTTCCCGTTCCCGCTCCCGAGCCCGCTCCCGAGCCCGTTCCCGAGCCCGTTCCCGAGCCCGTTCCCGAACCGACGCCAGCGCCGGAACCAGCGGTCTAACATCTGGCATCTGACTTCTTACATCTGACATTTTCTCGCGTGTTATACTACGCAAAAATCTATGTCTACCATCATGCCCGTTCAACCCCTTCGCACGGACGAGACGAAACCCAATCCGCGTCTGGCGAAAACGATGGAGGTGATCATGGACGTGTGTCTCCACGGGGCCGCGTTCGTCATCCCGCTTTTTTTCACCTCGCTCACGATTGATTCGGTCGAATTGCCGAAACAAACGCTTCTTGTCGCGTTTTCCGTCGTCGCGCTGATCGCTTGGATCGGAAAGGCCGTCGCGTTGCAGTCGTTCGAGTTGCGCCGCAGCTGGCTGCACGTGGTGACGGTGATTACGCTGCTTGGATACGGCGCGCTTTCCCTGTTTTCCGTAGACAAATACCTGTCGTTTGTCGGCGCGGTCGGGCAAATGCCCTGGTCGTTTATGAGCCTTGCCGCGATTCTCGGACTGTATTTGGTTGCGGTGAACCGGATTCGTACGATCGCGCAGGTGTATGATCTGCTGTTCACGATCCTGCTCTCTTCATTCTTGGCCGGTTTGTACGGCGTCTTTCAGCTTATGGGATGGTATGTGCTGCCGTCCGCCGTCGCGCAAACGAACACGTTTACCTCCGTGGGCAGCGTCTTTAGTTTGTCCGTATACATGGTCGTGCCGTTGGTCATGTCCGCGGGTCTCGCCTATCACGGATGTCGCAATAACGCGTGTTTGCTCGGTTCTCAAAGCTTACTCGGTCTCTCGGCGCGCGTTTTGTTGTGGGCCACCATGGCCGTTTCGCTGCTATTGCTCGCATTTGTCGACTACTGGGTTGCCTGGTCCGCATTGCTCTTTGGCACGGCGCTTCTCGTTTTTGTCGGTATTTTGCGCGGCTTGAACGTCGGACATCCGGCCAAGCATGGGATTCCCGCGGTTCTTGTCATCGTTGCCGTACTGCTTTTGGTTTATCCAACTCCGCTGAAAATCGATCTGCCGTCCGAGGTAGCGCCTTCGGCCGGCGCTTCGTGGAACATCGCCAAGCAGACCCTGCGCGACATGCCGTTGACCGGCTCCGGTCCCGAAACGTGGATTTACGATTATGCGCGCTACCGCGACCCGCTCGTGAACGCTTCGCCGTTTTGGAACGTGCGTTTTGACCGCGGCTTCTCGCTCTTCCTGACGTTGATCGCGACCACGGGCATCATCGGCATGGCGCTGTGGCTCGTTCTTATTGTCTCCGTCGTGGTCAAATCGGTTTCCCACGTATTGCGCGAGCGCAACGAAGACGCCTGGTACGCCTACGTCGGTGTGTTTACTGGATGGGCGACGCTTACGTTTGTCACCTTTTTCTACAACTTCAACGTGAGCCACTTGGTGCTTTGGGGGCTGCTTCTTGCCCTGCTTGGCGCGATGGCGAGCGGATCTGCCTGGCACTGGGATGCGAAGAAACACAAATTCGCGTTTGAGGGCATGGTCACGCTGCTTGTGTTCGCGCTGATCGGCGGCCTATCGCTTCTCTGGCTCACCGGCCAGCGCTTTGCGGCGGACGTCGCTTTCTCCAAGGGCGTAGAAACGTTCCGCGCCAACCGGCCGCTCGAGGAGGTGATTCGGTCGCTGGAGCGTGCGCGGAGTTTGAACCCCCACGTCGACATGTACACGCGTAATCTGTCACAAGCGCATCTGATCAAGGCCGCGCAAATCATTCGGCAAGAACCCTCGCAAGAAGAAGCCGCGACGGCGCAACAGGAAATCAAGAGCGCGCTTGATTTGGGACTGACCGCTTCGACGACGAACCCGCTGAACGTCGACAACTTCGCCAACCTGGCGGTGATCTACCAAAGCATCGCGTCGTTCACGCGCGGAGCGGACGAATTTGCCATCGCGACGTATCGCGAGGCTCTGGAGCGCGAGCCAAACAATCCCGTGTTCATCGGCGAAATCGGCAAACTGTATCTCTTGCGCGCCGATGCGTACCGGACGGTGTTCGACGACCCTAATTCGGATCAGGCCGCGCGCCAGGAGGCCGTCAAGCAAATCGAGGCCAATTTACAGGCGGCCGAAGAGATCTTGAAGCGCGCCGTAGAGGCGAAGCCGGACTATCTCCCCGCCCGTTACTACCTCGGAGTCGTCTACGAACGCCAAGGCAAGCTCACGGAGGCAATCGGCGAGTTGGCGAATGTGTTGCAGCTGAATCAGGATGATATCGGTGTGGCGTTCGAGCTCTCCATCCTACTCTACCGCGACAATCAAAAAGAACTCGCCCTGGGCTTGATGGAAGAAGTCGTGCGACGCGATACGTCCAACGTGAACGCCATCTGGTATCTGGCCGCGATGTATGAAGAAGCCGGCCGTATCGACGAGGCGATCGCGCTGGTCGAGGATTTGGCCGGCCGCTTTCCGGATAATCAGACGGTCCAACAACGGCTCGCCGGATTGCGCGCCGCAAAGGCGGGAGGGGGAGGAAACGTAGGATTGCCAGAACCCGTGGTCGAACCGATCCAAAACGCGACCGACGATAACCCGGTCTCCAACTGACGTGTGAAGACGCAGCCGCCGACCTCTCAAGTCAGAACGCATCTGCTCAAGATGCGGCGGCTGATGCGCGCCGAAGCGTCTACGTTGGCCAAGGAACTTGCGAAACATCAAGACACGTTAAAAAAGCGTTTGCAGAAGCTGGAGAAGCGGTTGCAAAAGGATTCGGACAACGTCTTGTTGTCGGAGCTTGGGACGATTCGTGACGAGTTAAGTTCCGTTCGCCGCGGGCTGGCGAGGTTGTCGCTTTCGGAGCAATCCACGCTCAAGCTCAAAAACGAATGGCACGATTGGACGCGGCACGAGGAGGTGTCCGAGGGGATCGACCATCTGTTACGCGAAGAACGTCTCGAGATGCTGGCTTCGGAGCTGCGATTACGCGGTTGTGACGTTCCCGAATCTCGAGCGACTCGCGCTCGGGAAACCGCGTCTCTCGAGATTGAAACCGAGCCTGTGGCGCAGATCGTCCCGGAGACGTCGATGGAAGACGCGCTGTTCGAAACGGTCATCGAGGCCGATGAAGAAACGGACGCGACGGTCGACTGGACGGCGGTCGGGGAGTACTGGGACCGGCTCATCGCAGGATGCCATCCCGGACACACGGATGCGGTGCAGCTTGTGAGACTTCTCAAAGGATTCCGGGACGTGCAAGGAGAGAGAAAACGCGCCGATCGTCGGCAAGGCGTCCGGCGCTATCGGCTCATGGCGTTCGAGACGTGGAGTTAGTCCATAGAAATACATGATTGAAATGAGGTTCTTTGGAAACCATAGGGCTATTGTGTGAGTTGTTGACAAGTATATAGACTTCTGCTATTTTGTACTTGTAACATAGTTACTATGAGTTCTGATATCAGTACAAAAGTACTGGCAATGCTCAAGAAAGAGCGTTCCATTACCACCAGAGCCGTCGCGGATGCTTTTGATATAAGCAGGAATTACGCACACGTACTTCTTCAGCAACTAAGGGAAGAAGGTCTCATCGTGCTTGTCGGACAAACAAACCGAGCTCGCTACTTCATGGCGAACGACGCTTTAGCGCTTCGTAAGGCTCGAGCCGAGATTCGTCATGTCCTCTTTCGGCTACCGACAGACGGACTATCCGAAGATAGCGTTTTTCAACGCATCGAAAAAGAAACCGGGATTCTTGCGGGTGTTCATGAAAATGTTTTGCAGCTTGTTCGTCACGGGTTCACCGAAATGCTGAACAATGCCATCGATCATTCACGATCTAAGCTGGTTGAAATCGATTGCCGTAGAACGGATACGGCTATCACGTTCGTCATTCGTGACCGTGGTATTGGAATCTTCAATAATGTTCGAAAAACGTTTCGACTACCGGGAACGCTCGCAGCCATTCAAGAGATCCTTAAAGGAAAAACGACAACGGCTCGCAAAGAGCATACAGGTGAGGGCGTGTTTTTCACCTCGAAGATGGCTGATGTCTTCATTATTGATAGCTTTGAAAAGCGCCTGACAGTAAATAATCTACTAACAGATGTCTTTATCTCCGACCGAAAACCGCTTCTGGGAACTCGCGTCAGTTTCAGTATCCATCTCTCCTCGACGCGTGACATCAACGATATATATGGTGCTTTCACCGGAGAAACGGAGGACGGATTTCTCTTCAATAAGACGGAGGTTACGGTCAAATTATTCCGCTATGGGAAAGACCTTCCTTCGCGTTCCGAAGCCAAAAGAGTAACGATGAATCTCGAAAACTTCCACGAAATCGAATTTGATTTTTCAAATGTGCAAACCGTCGGTCAAGGTTTTGCGGACGAAATATTTCGAGTCTGGCATAATCGACATCCGGACATAAAACTCATCGCAACGAATGCAAATGAAAATGTCGCTTTCATGGTCCAGCGTGCTGGTGGAGAGCTAGGTAAAAGACGTCCAATCGTTTAAAAAAGAGATAAATAATGGACAGTCGTAAAACAAAACAACCACTTCTGTGGGGATTGTTTTGTTGGCGGATCAAGTTGCTGGCTATTCGAGTCCAATCCACAACGAGTCCACACCCAAACTGAGATTTTAGGCCTATTTCTTAACTGTTAAGTTACTCTATAGCTACTCTTAAGCACTTATAAACCCAATCCGGCCTGACCGAGTTTTTCCGAATCATCCACCACCTTTAGTCTGCGATGGAGCCGATATGCGGTCTTGGGATCGGTCCTGCTGTCCGTTGTTCTTTCCAAAACACCACGGTCAGTTAGGTAGCTCAGCTTCTCCAATGCTGGCGGGCGGGTGATGCTCAAAGCAGTCATCACCTCGGTCGTACGAACTTCGCCTCGTTCCTGAATAAGCTCAAGAATGCGCAGATGGGCTTCATCCAATCCCAATTTCCCAATGTCGTCTTCGCCAATCAATGCTTTCTCCTCAACCAACTGTTTGGGTTGCGCAATCGGCGCGCTAAAGACGACACGGAACGAGTTTCCCTGATCAGTGAATGATGGCTCGGGAAGTTGCGCCTTGCGCATCATGCTTCGCATTCGCTCCACACCAGTGCCACGTCGCTCCATTACCTTCAAACGGATAAATGCTTCAGCCACGGTTGCGTTACGCGTCCTCGGTTCGAAATCGCCCTGTAGAACTATTTCTATCGTCAAAGGTGGCAGCACGCCACCGGGATTGATGATAGTCACTCCTTTTCCGCGAATACGGATATGGAGATCAGCACTCTTATCTTGATAGTCGCGATGGACAATTGCATTAACAATAGCTTCGCGGAGAGCCTCGAGTGGAACGGCTGGAGTTTCAACTCGGCGAAAGCCTACGATTCTGGCTGCGACCGGCACGTGCCTCTTGATAAAAGCTTCTGCGCCTTTGATCTGCTCAAATAGGGTGCCTGAGATTGTTTGGAGATCGTCCCATTCCTCCTGCTCGTCTGTGAGTTTCACGTCTGCCCGGATGACCGTATGAGGGAGGAAGGTCTGAGGGTTCTTACCGAAAAGCAAAATGCCCGCGACGGTCGGTAATAGCCGACCGATCCCATCGGCTACGAGTAGACCTTCGATAGTAAGGGCGCGGATTGGATCAGTAGGAATTCCTGAGGAGCTGGTCTCGCGTAGATACGACTCCGCGGCAGCCATGTTCAAGTCCTCTAACGTAGCGGTGAGGACCGGCTGTCTGTCCTGGGGATCGGAACTGCGTTCACGGTACATACGCGCAATTTCTTCGTCGGACGCAGCAATATTCGTACTTCCGACGCGGATGAATGGCTTGTCAGGGCCCTTCACTACGTAGGGCGGCTTCGGTCCCTTTGGGCAAGTTACAATAAGTAGTTTTGCTCCTCGATAGTCCACGATCTCGCGTTTTGGATCAGCGCCATCGATACAAGCTTTCAATTGTTGAGCGAAACCTTGCTCAGCTCTCTGGGGATCAGCGAGACCAGCGACCTCGGCGGTTTTGTCGCGAATGCCAAAAAGAATCACCCCACCTTTGGTGTTGTAGAACGCGGATACAGTACGCATCACGTGAAGCTTCGCTTCCTGTTGATCGGTTGCTTTCAGGTCTTCTTTGAATTCGACCTGCTCGTTTTCGAGACCTGCGCGCAGACGGTCTATCTCCTGTTCGGTCACAAGCAACAGCAACTTATCATCTTACTCAAATTCACCAAAGAACCTTGCATCCGACGTTCAATATCGTCGGTGCTTCCGATGTAGCAGCGACCCGTGTCGCAGCGCAGAATATAGACCCAAGCCATACATACCACGTTCCACATTCTATAAAACAAAACAACCCCCTCTGTGGGGATTGTTTTGCGTGGTGGACTGTAGCGGGATCGAACCGCTGACCTCTTCCATGCCATGGAAGCGCTCTACCAGCTGAGCTAACAGCCCTTATTCCGCTACACGTATCACGTAGCACGTAGCATTGGTTTGTAGGGCTCGCAAAATATGCCAAACCTAGCGTTATTCGTCAATGCGAAAACCAAAAGCCCCCGAACGGAGGCTTTTGCTACGTGCTACGTGTTGCGTGCTATGTGTCACTTGGTATACGCGAGCGGATTCACGACTTTCCCGCCGATGAGCACTTCGAAGTGCAAGTGCGTTCCCGTGGAGCGGCCCGTAGTGCCGACCATGGCCATGACCTGGCCTCGTTTTACCGCCTCTCCCGGTTTTACGAAGAGCTTTGAGGCGTGGGCGTAACGGGTTTTCATGCCGCTGCCGTGGCTCACGACCACTTGTAATCCGTATCCGCCGCTGTTCCAGCCCGCGACTTCCACAATGCCGTCCTCCGAGGCATAAATGGCATCCTTGTAGTCGCCGTCAATATCGAGGCCCGTGTGGCGCCAGCCAAAGTATTGCGTAATGATACGCCCGGAAACCGGCCAAAGGAGTTTCGTCTTCGGTTTTTCTTCGCCCTCTTCGATATCCGCAGGCGCGTCGCGTCCATCTTCTTTTCCGGTGATTTCCTGGTAGATGTCCAACGCCTTACCGGCGATGCGGTTGATCGGCACGTCCGGACGAGTGGCGATGGTGGAGCGGGTCGCGATCGGCGCGGCGGCCGGAGGCGTACCTCCCGGAACGATGAGCTCTTCGCCCGGTTGCAGCGATTCGGCGGAAGCTAAGCGATTCGTTTCAACGATATTCTCGACGTTCGCGTCATATATTGAAGCGATTTTGCCGAGCGTATCACCCTTCTTCACGATATGCAGAACGCCGGAGATGGGTAACATTTTCAATACGGTTCCGGGCCGGATCACCGATCGCGTGGTGAGCCCGTTGGCCCAAATGACCGTTCCGATATCCACGCCAAACCGTTGCGCGATCGTGCTGATCGTATCGCCCGATTGGACCGTATAGTTCTCGATGCCGGCGCGCGGCGTACGAGTGCGAGGCGTTACGCCGGGAACGCCGGGATCCTCGGCACCCGGCAAGAGTGCGATGGTGCCCGGTACCGTTAGGTCGGCAGGAGCTTCATCGTACAATCCATAGTCGAAGTCAATGTCTGGAATCGGATCAAGGCTCGCGGCGCTTAGGTAATGCGCGTCTTTTTGCACGGGTTCCGGACGCACGATCTCCTCGACCAATGACTCTCGGCCGTCCGTCACCAGGGCGTACAGCAGGCTGCGCTGGCCCGCATCCAGCGCCGATGCGTTGCGGGTCTGGAGCTGGGTCACGATCACGACGAGACACAGGGCCGCGACCACGCCATGGAACACGTAGCGATTAGCGAATACCAAAAAGAATAGACTGCGGGTAGAAAGCAGGAGATGGCCGAGGCGCAAACGGATCGTCAGATAGATCCGGTAACCCGGAAGCAGCAATCCGCGGGAAATAAAACGACCCACGAACAAGACCGTAGGTGTTACGACGTGCGCCAACCGTACGAGGGAGCGCTTAGAAGCGGCGAGAACGCGCAGGCCCGACAAGGCCACGCGGCTGCCGAAAACACGAAATTTGGACGTAGTATTAGCTGAATTTATGAAGCTTCGTATCCATCCGGAGCCGAGAAAACTTATCATAAAAGGGGGTGTTTTGTCAATCAAGCGTTAGAGAACAGAGAACAGAGAACAGAGAGCAAAGAACAAAGAGCAGTTTCTAACAAAACTGCTCTTTGCTCTTTGTTCACTGACCCACGAGGTCAGGCATGGGTTTGGTCATACCGATAGAGCAGGGCTTCCGCCACGTGCTCGGCCGTGACGGTACTTGTGACCGCCAGATCCGCGATGGTTTGAGCGACTTTTAGCAGCCGAAAGTATGCTCGGGCGGATAGGTGATAGCGATCGACCGCATGGCGCAGCAGGATGCGCGCCTCTTCTTCCAAATGCACGAGTTTGCGGAGACGTTCGCTTGAAAGCTCGGCATTGGTCGCGATGTTGCATGCTCGAAGCCGCTCGGTTTGCAGATCGCGCGCCGCCTGGACCCGCCGCGCGATCGCGCCGCTCGTTTCACCGGCGGACACATCGGTCAGCTCATGCGTTTTCACTTTCGGGACTTCGATGAACAAGTCGATTCGGTCGAGCAGCGGCCCGCTCAAGCGCTTGCGGTATTTGGCGACCTGGATCGGCGTGCATACGCAAGGTTGGTCCGGGTCGCTATAGAATCCGCAGGGGCACGGATTCATCGCGCCGAGCAATGTAAAACGCGCGGGAAACGTGATCGTGCCTTGCGCGCGGCTGACCGTAACCGTTCCGTCCTCAAGCGGTTGGCGCAAGCTCTCGAGCACGGCACGCGGGAACTCCAGAAACTCGTCGAGGAAGAGGACGCCTCGATGCGCGAGCGAGATCTCGCCCGGCCTTGGGATCGTGCCGCCGCCGATCAGAGACACGCCGCTCGCGCTGTGATGCGGCGCGCGAAACGGGCGCGTCCGGATGACGCCGTCGGGCGGGAGAAGGCCCGCGACCGAGTGGATGCGCGTGGACTCGAGCGCCTCGGGCGTGGTCAGAGAGGGGAGAATCGTCGGGAAGGCGCGCGCGAGCATGGTTTTGCCCGAGCCGGGTGGTCCTTGCATAAGGACATTGTGTCCGCCGGCCGCCGCGATTTCGAGCGCGCGCCTCGCTTGGGCCTGGCCGCGAATCGAGGAAAAATCCAAAGCGTGAACGGCCGGAGCATCGTCCAAAATCCGACGAGGTCCGAACGGCTTGATGGGACAATCGCCTCTCAAGTGCCGGATAACTTCTTTCAGATGCCTCGCGGGTAAAATCTCCACGCCTTCAACGAGCGCGGCTTCGTCGGCGTTTGCGGCCGGAAGGATGAGCGCGCGTATGCCGCGTTCCTTGGCGAGAATGGCAAAGGAAAGCGCCCCGTGGATCGGTCGCAAGCTCGCATCAAGCCCGAGTTCTCCGGCCACCATCGTTTGCTGCACGGAGTCTTCGGGTAAAAAGTTCGCGGCGAGCATTACTCCCACCGCGACGGGAAGGTCAAACGGCGTGCCGCATTTCTTGAGATCCGCCGGAGCCAGGTTCACCGTGACGCGCGTGCGCGGAAACGCAGCGTCCGCGTGGCGCATGGCGCTTTTGACGCGATCACGCGCTTCTTGCACGGCCGTATCCGGCAACCCCACGATGACGAACGCGCCCAAACCGGCGGAAATGTCCGTCTCGACGTCGACGGGATGCGCATTCAATCCGAGAACCGAGGCGGTGAGTACATGCGAGGCCATGTCTCACTACGTTTCCTATTTCGAGGCGCTTGTCAATACTCCCGACGGTTCGCCGCGTTTTGCGCCGTAGGCAAGCCATGCCAAAACACCGCCCGCGATAAAGAGATCCGCGATATTGATCGCCGACATGCCAAAAAGAAGGATCCAGTCGCGAACAAAACCGAGCGTGATCCGATCAAAGACGTTTCCGAGCACGCCGCCCATGAATGCGCCAAGGATGAGAGAAGGGAGGAGGGATCCGGCCCGCGCGCGTTCAAGGAGGAGCGCGACGGCCCATCCGAGCGCGACGCCCGTAATCACAAACGTGAGCCAAAGCGGGATGGGGAGATTAAAGCTGATCCCTTGGTTCTGATGAAGCGTGGAACGGACAAGTCCTTCGAAAAAGGAAAAGGCGGCCCCTTCTCCGTCCATCCCGTCGAAAAAAATCTTTTTCGTGTAGAGATCCAAAAACAAACCGACCGCCCCCGTACATAGGGCGGCTGCAAATGCTTGTGCCGACTTGCCCGACATGGCTACAATTCTTGCGTAAGAGCTTTTTTCGCTTCAATGGATGAAAGCGAAGTAGGACGGGCTTCCAATCGTCGGAGGTCGATATCTTTTCCCGTGTACTTACAAATACCGTATGTATCGTTTTCTATGGCTTTCAGGGCTTTTTCTATGTCGTGGAGATCGGATTCCAGGCGACCGACAATCGCTTCGTTATCAACCAATTCGGTCACTTCCAACGAGTTATCATCTTCTGAATTGCCTCCCGTTTCCGGATAATCCGCCTCAAAATGACTCTCTTTGCCTTTATGGCCGAGAGCTCTTAATTCTTCAGTCAACCTAGCCTTTTCCTTCAGCAAACGCTCCTGAAAGTGGGTGATTTGTTCTGATGTGAGCGGCATAACTTTCTATAAGCATAGCAAATCTCCGCCGTGTGTTCAACTAACGGATTTTTTTCCGACAAGGCGGATACCTAGCAGAACTTTGATGGGGAGCCAGCGACTGCAGGTCTTGCGAGCCTTTTGCGGCAGGAGGTTTAGCAGGAATTCCAAGGCTTCAAGAACAATCAAGGGACATGGCAGGACGTACCCCCTTGCCCCGGTCAGGCTAAACACCCGGCTGAATCCCGCTTCTCTCAATAAACGAGCCAATGCACCGTTTGTATACTCTTTTAGATGGAAACCGGTGGCGGTTTCGTCAAAATACATGGATATATCATGCGGTCCGTTAAATTGATGCGGCGTATTACATAGGTAGGATCCGCCGGGTTTTAGCGCAACAAAGATATTTTTTAGCTGTTCTCTTGCATCGTCGGGATGGAGATGCTCCATGAGCTGGCTGCTATAGGCCGTATCTATCGACGCGGGGGGAACCGGTACGGAGATACCGTCCGAGATGATCAAGTCGATTTTGTTAGGAATCGGGCCCAATGCCGTTGCAAACTCTTTTGATACATCAAGCGCATAGACATGACTCACATGCTCCACAACTTCCCGACTTACGGCCATATTCCCGGCGCCTATCTCTAAAAACGTTTTATCTTGGCCTAGAAATGGTTTTAATAATCGTAACGTAGCCCGGAGATGCCCTTGATCGATCGTTACGGGATTCGTTTTGAGGAAAGGGACTTCCCGATACAACTCGTCATAGAGCTTTGGATAGAGTTCGAGCCGTTCTTTTCGATCAGCGTGCCGGAGCTTATGCGCCAGAACTCGCTCTATTTCGTAATGGCGCTTGAGTTCTTCCGTGGATCGTGTGGGATGAGACATATGTCGTAGTGTATCAATTCATACGAGAATAGGCTCAAGGCTATTTTATACACAGGGAAGAACTAGTTATTCACATCATGTGGAAATAAATAAAATTATTTATGATGAGAGCAAAAAACGATTTATACACAGGGGTCTTTGAGTTGAATGTACAAATCGTGATATGATAGGAATGGTTCCGTCCGGGAACCAAACCCTTTAACCCATAGGGGGTTCATCGTTCCTTCTTGCACCTTTTGGCGAAAGCCACTCTTTTCACTTGGAGACGCGAAACGCGTCTGATAAGCTTACCGGTTTTTCGGTCGGCACCCCCGCACCTTCCACTGCTGTAAGACCGACTCCCATCCGCGGCTCAAGCCGCATTATCCCTCGGGATCTTTTGAGATGGTGGTCGATCCATTCCTCCACTCGGCCCATTGCCGCTTAGCGGCGCATGGAAACCAAAAATAAAACCAAAAAAGTTCACCTTGGGCAACCTCACAGATGAATTCGCTCGCGAGTTCCTGAGGCTCTGCCGAGGGCCAGGTAGAGGAAGCAGTCTCAATAGACCGGGATTCACGACGTGTCTACGTTGTCTTAGAGCTCGAGCTCACGCTCGCCTTCGACGATCACGACCGCGCACCTCGGCCTAAGGGCCGCGCGCCACATTGCTTATGCAAACAGGGCGGACAGCGGCCCTTATCTATTTCCTGAAAAACTTAGAACTTAGAACTTAGAACTTAGAACCAAGAACTATACGCCGGAGCAGCTCGCTCATAAGTTCTAGGTTATAGGTTATGAGTTCTAAGTTCCCCTCACTCAAAACACGCGGCAAGCCTTCCATTCTCGGAAACGATTTGAAGCGGGCGCGCTTGTGAGGGTTCGAGATGCAGTCCGAAACGATTTGCGATTATGGACACGGTGCGAGCGGACAGGCGCATCCAGACGGGCGCGTTTGCGCAGGCCTTTGCGTAACGAGGTTCGTCCTGCGAGGATCTTGCCCGTACGAGAGTGAACGTTTCGTCGGTGATGTCCGCCAACCTGCCTGCATCATCCGTTCTCGGTCCGAATAACGAGGTTCCGCTCGCCGCCATCGGCTCGATTCGCTCAAACGACGTCGTGCCGTCCGGCAGGACGATGGCGCGTCGTACCGTGAATCCGTACGCGCCAAGCAGGACGCCCGCTTCCGCCTCGCTTAGACTGAGCTCGAACTCCAGGCGGGTGAATGTGGGTTCACCGGAGTCATCGAACGTGAAATCAACGCGCGCGAGTCCGGGTAAGCGCGTGAGCCGATCGGGATCGGGGAGATAGGGTAATGCTTCAAAGTGTTCCGCAAGATAAACGGACCCGCCGACAGGGACGTGCAGCGAGATGTCGGTTTCCCGGAGCGGCTCTGCGGGCGCGGCCGGCGCGTCTACGCTTGATACGAGTAATCCGTCGCGAACATGCAGCGTGATCCACTCTTGGCTCCCGCCGTTTACGTATCCCAACGCGTCCAGCGGACGCACGCCGAGCGTCGGCCCTCCGTGGCGCCAATGTTCAAAGAGATAGGAAAGATACGAACGTCCCGAGTCGGACGGGAGATTCGTGTCGGCGGAAATGAGGGAGAGGCCCCGCGTCACCTGATGGATCTTTTCCGTTCTCGGCGCATGCCAACGCGGAGAGATCACGAAAGAAAATAGCGTTTCGCCTTGGCGGTAAATCCCGAACACAAATGGCAGGCGCGATGTTTGCCCGAGATACGCGCGCCAATCCGGCGGCAGCGCATCCTGAATGTCTTGTGGGAGCGCGCGTACGTCTTCGGATGTCGCGACGGCGTAGAAAAGCGTTCCATGCGGAATCGGGAGCGGTCGTGACAAAAGCCAGATAAACGTCGCGAAGAGGACAAGAATGCCGATACAGACGCCTACGACAATCGCTTTCCATGATCGCCAAAACCCCCTGGAATATCCTTCCGCGAGGATGATGCTTCCGCCCCCGTTCATCACGATATCCCGATTCATCACGGCCATAGAATAGAGAACAAAGAGCAGTTAGCAAAGAGCAGCTTCGGAAAAGCTGCTCTTTGCTCTTTGTTTACTGCTCTTTATCTCCGCGGCGGGCCTCTGCGCAGGGGGTTGTTGTCGCGCTCGCTCGGGACATAGTTCGGGTCGAGTCGCTTCATCGAGAGGTTGATGCGGCCTTGGCCGTCGATCTCCGTCACGACGACTTTCACCTTGTCACCGACCTTGACTACATCTTCCACTTTTTCCACGCGGTGGAGCGCCATTTCGGAAATATGCACAAGCCCGTCCACATTCGGCAGGATTTGCACGAAGGCACCAAAGGCCATGAGGCGCACGACCTCGCCATCGAACACTTCACCCGCCTGCACTTCACGCGTGAGCTGCTTGATCCACTCGACGGCTTTTTGCATGGACTCTTGGTTCACCGAGGTCACCATCACCAAGCCGTCATCCTCGATATCGATTTCAACTTTGTGTACGGCGATGATTTCGTTGATCATTTTGCCGCCCGGACCGATCACGTCGCGAATTTTGTCCGGATTGATGCGGAACGAGACGATGCGCGGCGCATACGGCGAAAGATCGGGACGCGAGGCGGGAATCGTCCGAGCCATCACGTCGAGAATCTTGAGACGGGCGTCACGCGCTTGCGTGATCGTCTGTTTCACGACGTCCCACGGCAGGCCGGACGTTTTTGTGTCCATCTGGATCGCGGTGATGCCTTCGCGCGTGCCGGCAATCTTAAAGTCCGCGCCGCCCGCGCCGTCTTCCAGGTCCTGCAAGTCGGTGATGACCTGATAGCGCCCGTTCTTTTCATCCGACGCGAGACCCATCGCGATACCGGCCACCGGAGCGGCGAGCGGTACGCCCGCGTCCATGAGGGCGAGCGTCGATCCGCACGTCGCGCCCATCGAGGACGAGCCGTTCGAGCCGAGAACTTCCGACACGACGCGAATCGTGTACGGGAACTCCTCGCGGTTCGGAAGCACGGGTATAAGCGCGCGTTCGGCGAGCGCGCCGTGGCCGATTTCGCGGCGCCCCGGACCGCGGTTCGGCTTGGTTTCGCCCACCGAGTAGCTCGGAAAGTTGTAGTGATGGAAAAAGCGCTTGGTCATCTGGAACTCCATGGTGTCGAGCGTCTGTTCCATGCCCGGCGAGCCGAGCGTGACGCTTGAAAGCACCTGCGTCGAGCCGCGTTCGAAGAGGCCCGAGCCGTGTGTGCGCGGGATGACGGCCACGAGCGCGCCGAGTTCGCGGATGTCTTCCATGCCGCGTCCGTCTGCGCGCCGTTTTTCGTCGAGAATCATTTTCGTGACCTCGCCGTCGACGAACGTGTCGAGAACCGATTCGGCTTTCTTCGCGTCTTCCTTGACGATGCCGATCTCGCCGAGATGCTCGTTCAATTCGGTTTTGAGTCGCTTCACCGCGGCTTTACGATCGGCCTTGGTGCGAAGCGATTCGGCGAACAGGATGCCGCGTTTGGTCTCAAGAAACGTGAGAGCCTTTGCGTGGATCGCCTCGAGTTCCGGACTCGTCTTTCGTTCGATCTTTTCTTTGCCGACGGCTTCGCGGACTTGGTTCACGAGATCGATGACCGGTCCGAGCTGTTTCGCGCCAAACTCCATCGCTTCAAGCATATCGGCCTCGGAGACGATGTTCACGCCAGCCTCGACCATGATGGTTTTGTCCGGCGTGCCGGCGACGACGAGGTCAAATCCGCCCTCGGTGGTTTCCTGATACGTCGGCATGGCGACGAGTTTGCCGTCTTTGCGACCGACGCGGATCGCGGCGATCGGGCCGTTCCACGGGATACTGGACATGGCGAGCGCGCACGACGCGCCGATGAGGCCGGGGATGTCCGCGTCGTTTTCTTGGTCATGCGAAAAGACGGTGGCGATCACCGCCACCTCGTTGCGCATGCCGTCGGGGAAGAGCGGGCGGATCGCGCGGTCGATCAGACGGCCGGAGAGAATCGCCTCGTCGGTCGGACGACCTTCGCGCTTCATAAAGCGCGAGCCTTTGATGCGGCCCGACGCGTACATGCGCTCTTCGAAATCGACTTGCAACGGGAAAAAGTCGAGTCCTTCGCGGACATCGCCCATGGTCGCCGTACACAGGACGACGGTGTCGCCAAAGCGCACGGTGCAGGAGCCACCGGCCTGCTGGGCGAGTTGGCCGACGCCGATCGTGAGCTTTTTACCGGCCCAGTCGATCGAAAATTCTTTTGGTTGTTGGATCATAGAGAGCAGCTAGCAAAGAGCAGCTAGCAGCATTATTGAATTCACAGTGATGAAGTAGATCAATCCCTTGCATAGAGGGATGCTTCCGCCTCACCACCGCTCCATTTCTTACCAAAGAACGCCTGTTTCCACAAGCACCCTACTGTTCTCTGTTCTTTGTTCTTTGCTCTCTAGCTAATACGTAATCCTGATATTCCTTGGCGTTTCTTTCTCTTTCCCCGTTATTTTGCGTTTGGTACCCGGTTTGCGGCCGTCCTGGAGCAGAAACGTATCGGATTCGGCGGAAAGGTCGAGAAAGGAGTCGGCGACTTCGCGCAGGCGCGCGTTCGTGGATTCCTTGAAGGCGACGACCTCGCAAATAACGCCGTGACCCTTGAGATACTCGACCAGCGGGACGAAATCGCCGTCGCCGGTCGCGAGCACGACCACGTCCACCTTGGGGGAGAGAGAAATCGCATCCACGGCCATGCCGACATCCCAGTCGGCTTTTTTGGCGCCGCTTGCGAATTCCTGTACGTCCTTGATTTTGAGTTCGATGCCTTGCTGCTGTAGCGCTTCGAAAAACGCCGACTCGACGTTATCTTTGGACTTGGCGACATAGGCGATGGCACGCACGAGAATACGCGGGCCGACCGCCGCCCCGACGAGATTTGCGAAACTGACCTTGCGATTATAGAGATGCTTTGCCGAGTGATACATGTTCTGCGTATCGATAAACACGGCGACGCGCTGGTCCGGACGTTGGGTTAACATAAAAATGAGGGTAGGTGCACGGCGCGCCGTGCCCGTACATAACAATATAGGGCGCCGAAAACACGAAATGGCGCATGAAATGATTTAGCACATTCAGTATATCAAAATATTCGATGGTTGTCGAATTTGTCGATTTTGGCAGTATTGACAACCATTTCGATTTTTGGAACGTGGTATGTCATGCCCGTATATTTTGAACATACCCGCCACTCCATTCGATTGCCCGGATATGATTACGCCTCGTCCGGCGCGTATTTCGTGACGATATGCGCGTATGAACGTGAATGTTTATTTGGGGAGACTGTGAATGGGGAAATGCGCGTGGATGAAATCGGGAGGATCGTTTGGGATTGTTGGAATCAAATTCCGGAACATTTCCCAAATACGATAACGGACGAATTTATCGCCATGCCGAATCACATCCACGGCATCATTCGGATAACCGATGCCGCGTACGGTAGGGGCACGGCATGCCGTGCCCCTACCGTACGCGGTGCCCCTACCGTACGCCGTGCCCCTACGACCGAACGATTCGGGAAACCCGTCATCGGTTCGATCCCGACCATTGTCCGCGGGTTTAAATCCGCCGTGACAAAACGCGTGAACGAAATGAATCCGTTGTTCGGCCCCGTATGGCAACGCAATTATTACGAACGTGTCATCCGCTCGGACGCCGAATTGGATGCGGTGCGGCAATATATCAGGGATAATCCAGCGAAATGGGAGGAGGATCCGGAACGGAAATAGAAAAACCGCCCCTTCCGGAGCGGTTTTGTTACGTGTTACGTGATTACCCCATCTTCGTCATCAGATCGTCGTAGGACTGGGCGTCTTCGCGCTTGAGGTACTTCATCAGGCGGCGGCGTTCCGAGACCTTCTTGATCAAACCGCGGCGGGACGAGAAGTCCTTTTTATGGGTCTTCAGATGGCCCGTCAGTTCTTTCACCTCCTCGGTTAGGATGGCGACTTGGACTTGCGGCGAGCCGGTGTCGGTTGCGTGGGTCTTAAATTTCTCGATGATTCTTTTCTTCTTGTCCGTGGTCAACATAGGGTGCACGTTTCCGTTAGCGTTGGTCATACACTATGCGGTGTATGGCGGGCCGACGGGACGCATGTATTAGTGCGAAAAGGCTAACAGGGATTGTCCGCCCCGTCAATCGTGTGTAAGTTATGTCATATCCTTATGGCCAAGCGACCCGTACATGATATCGAAGCCAAATGGCAAGCGGCGTGGGAGTCCGATGGGACGTACCGAGCGGAAGACCCTTCACCCTTCACCCTCCACCCTTCAAAATTCTACGGCTTGATTGAATTTCCTTATCCGTCCGGAGACGGGTTGCATGTGGGTCATCCGCGCTCGTATACCGCCATCGACTTGATGACGCGCAAGCGACGCATGGAAGGGCAAAACGTGCTGTATCCGATCGGCTGGGACGCGTTCGGATTGCCGACCGAGAATTACGCGATCAAGATGAAGATTAGTCCGCAGGAAGCGACGCGAAAAAATGTCGCGACGTTCAAGCGTCAGATCCGGATGTTGGGCATCGGGTATGATTGGTCGCGTGAAATCAACACGACGGACCCAGCATATTATAAATGGACGCAATGGCAGTTTCTGAAGTTCTTCAACAGTTTTTATGATGATGTCGAACAACGCGCGCGACCCATTTCGGAGCTGCCGCCGGGGTTGAACAAGGATGAGCATCGTCTTGCGTACAAAGCGGCGTCAACGATCAATTGGTGTCCGCGTTGCAAGATCGGTTTGGCGAACGAGGAGGCGCAAGGCGGCGTGTGCGAGCGTTGCGGCAACCCCGTCGAGAAGCGCGAGAAGGCGCAATGGATGATCCGCATCACGAAATACGCCGATCGTCTCATCAAAGATCTCGACACCGTGGATTACCTGCCGCAGATTCGCACGCAGCAGATCAACTGGATCGGGAAAAGCGAGGGGGCGTTCGTAGATTTTGACATCGTACCGGTAGGGGCACGGCATGCCGTGCCCCTACCGGACAAAATCACGGTGTTCACGACGCGTCCCGACACGCTGTTCGGCGCGACATATCTCGTGCTTGCGCCGGAGCATCCGCTTGTCGAAACGTGGATCGCGGAAGGCGACGTGAAGAATGCGGACGAGATTCGCGCATATCAGTTCGCGTCCGCCACGAAGTCGGAGATCGAGCGCATGACCGAAGGGAAAGAGAAAACCGGCGCGCGACTTGAAGGCGTAACGGCTGTGAATCCCGCAAACGGGGAGGCGATTCCCGTCTGGATCTCGGATTACGTGCTCGCGACGTACGGCACGGGCGCCATCATGGCCGTGCCCGCGCATGATCAACGAGACTTTGAGTTCGCGACGAGGTTTGGTTTGCCGATCAGCATGGTTGTCTGCCCGCATTATCCCGAAACGACCTGCCCCATCCTGACGGAGGCGTTTACCGGCGAAGGGCATAACGTCGCTTCCGGCTTTTTGGACGGGTTGCCCACGTGGAAGGCCAAGCAAGACATGATTTCGTGGTTGGAGGAGAAGGGAGTCGGCGAACGTGCGACGACATACAAACTTCGCGACTGGGTATTCTCGCGTCAGCGATATTGGGGCGAGCCGATTCCGATTATCAACTGCGAGAAATGCGGTCACGTTCCGGTTCCGGATGATCAACTGCCTTTGATGCTTCCCGACGTGGAAGCGCATGAACCGAATGACGAGGGCGAGTCGCCGCTTGCGAACATGCGCGAGTGGGTGGAAGTCGATTGTCCGTCTTGCGGCGGCAAAGCCGAGCGCGAAACCGACACCATGCCCAACTGGGCGGGTTCGAGCTGGTACTTTTTGCGCTATTGCGATCCGCACAATGACGCGACGCTCGCCGATCCGGAGAAGTTGAAATACTGGATGCCGGTCGATCTCTATAACGGCGGCATGGAACACACGACGCTTCACCTGTTGTATTCCCGATTCTGGTACAAGTTTTTGTGGGATCTCGGGATCGTGCCGGAGGAGTGCGGATCGGAGCCGTATGCGAAGCGCCGTTCGCATGGACTCATCCTCGCCGAAGGGGGAGAGAAGATGTCGAAGTCCAAAGGGAACGTGGTGAATCCGGATGACGTCGTGAAAGCGTACGGCGCGGACGTGTTCCGCATGTACGAAATGTTCATGGGGCCGTTTGACCAGCCCGTGCCGTGGGATACGAATGGGATCGAGGGTGTAAAACGATTCTTGGATCGGGTATGGGATGTATTCGTAGGGGCGCATGGTGATGCGCCCGCGACAAACGTTCGCGTGACGGGGGCGAATAACCATTCGCCCCTACCGGAATTGGAAACGGTCTATCATCAAACCGTAAAAAAACTGACGGAAGGGATTGAGCAAATGCATTTCAACACGTGCGTGTCGCAGCTCATGATCCTGTCGAATGCGTTTGCGGATGCGAGCGGCGTTCCGGCCGACATGCGTAAGGGCTTCATCCAGCTTCTTGCGCCGTTCGCTCCGCATCTTGCCGAAGAGCTGTGGGAAAAAACCCGCGGTGGAGGAGCCCCGTCATTCGACGGGGCAAGCGTGCACCGTTCCGGATGGCCGCAATATGATCGTTTCAAGCTTCAAGCTTCAAGCTTCACGCTCGTCGTGCAAGTGAATGGCAAGGTACGCGCGAAAGTCGAAGTCGATTCGGACATCGCGGAAGCGGCGGCGAAAGCGAAGGCGATCGAAGCAGCCGGAAAATGGCTGGAAGGCAAAAAGCCGAAGCAGGTGATGTACGTCGCGGGCAAACTTGTGAGTATCGTGGTGTAGGGGGTAGGGGGTAGGATGTAGGCTAGTAGGTTGTAGGCGGTAGCAAAAAAAGTAGATACACTTCTGACATGCCGTTTGCCATCATCCTGATTCTTGGCGGATCGATCCTTTCCGAAGTTTCGAGTTCGCTCGGCAAATACACGGTCAATCATAAAGTCGTGGGCCTGTTCAGCCTCGGCTTTTTGAATTCCTTGATCGGGTTTGGGTTGTTCGCCGGAATAGTCGCCTTTCAGCCGGACGCATGGAAATTTTCTTTAGCGTCCATTCCGATTCTCGCTTTGCGCATCGTGCTGGATTGTTTTCAACTCTATTGGACGTTGAAAGCCACGGCGGCGGCCACGCGGGGGACGTTTGGTCTCGTGCGATCGGCGACCATCCCGCTCGTGCTCATCGCCGACTTGCTGCTCGGATACGCGCTCGGTCCGTGGATGCTGATCGGCATGGGACTGATTTTTTCGACGCTCGTGATCCTTGCCGCTTTGGGTGATCTGGACGGCAAGGGCCTCAAATACGTGGCGCTTTCCGCCGTGAACGCGGCCGTCACGATCTCGCTTTTCAAATACAACATCACGCATTACAACTCGGTGGCGACGGAACAGGTCATCACCATGTTTTTTCTTGCCGCCGTCTGTTTCGTGCTCGCGAAGATCGCCAAAGAGCGCATTTCCGTAGTATTTCGGCGTCCGTTGCTCGCGGTGGAGGGATCGGCGCTCGGTGGCGCGGGATTGCTCGATGCGTTCGCTTACATGTTCATTCCGGCGTCCGTGGCCGTCACCATGATCCGGGCGCTTTCCGTGTTCTGGTCGATCGTGTTCGGCAAGGCGTATTTCAAGGAAACGCATTTCGTGCCAAAGCTCGTCGGCTGCGTCGTGATCGTGATCGGCATCGCGTTGCTTGCTCGATGAGGCTGGTAGCTAGTAGCTCGTAGCTGGTAGCATGTTTGGACTATGCCAAATGGGAACTTTCGTGACTTGCTTGTTTGGCAAAAAGCAATGTCTGTTGTCGAAATGATATATCGAGAAACGTCTACATTTCCAAAAGAAGAGCTATACGGTCTCATGTCTCAGATGAGACGCAGTGTCGTTTCCATCCCGTCAAACATTGCCGAAGGAAAGCGTCGTGGCAGTGATGCCGATTTTCGTCGATTCCTGTTCATCGCTTTCGGAAGCGGTGGCGAACTTGAGACTCAGATCGAAATATCAATGCGCTTGGGTTACCTTGATAAGGTGAAAGCCGAGCAACTTCTCGAACAACTCGGAGAAGTCATGCGAATGCTTAACGGTTTTCTTTCCAAATCATTTTAATTGCTACAAGCTACTCGCTACCAGCTACAAGCTATGAAAGTCCGCAAAGTCATCATTCCCGTCGCGGGATTCGGGACGCGTTTTCTTCCGGTGACGAAAGCCATGCCAAAGGAGATGCTGCCGATTATCGACAAGCCGGTGATCCAATACATTGTTGAGGAAGCCGTCGCGTCCGGGATTACGGACGTGATTCTCGTGACCAGCCATACCAAGCGTCCGGTGGAAGATCATTTCGACGATAATCCCGTTCTTGAATCGTGGTTGAAGTCGCGGGGGAAAAAGCGCGCGCTTGAGGACATCCGCGATATTTCCAAGCTCGCAAATTTTATCTACGTGCGGCAGAAAGGCCCGTACGGCAACGCAACGCCGATCATGAACGCAAGGCATTTGATCGGTGACGAGCCGTTCGCGGTGCTTTTTGGCGACGACGTGTTTGACGCAAAGGTGCCTCGCTTACGGCAAATGCTCGACGTGTACGAGCGCTACGGCGATCCGGTGCTGACGGCCGTCAAAACCGACGCGGAGGGAACCAAGAAATACGGCATTATTGACCCGGGCGCCAAGGTCGCGCCGCGAGTGTACGAAGTGAAGGGTGTGATGGAAAAGCCCGGACCGAAGCGCGCGCCGTCACGTCTCGCCACGGTTGGCGGGTATGTGTTGACGCCGGATATCTTTGACGAGATCAAGCGATTAAAGCCTTCCGCCAGCGGCGAGTTTTATCTGCTTGATGCCATTTCATTACTCATAAAAAAACGGGCGATGTACGCGAAGGAAATCGAAGGCGACTACCACGACACCGGATCAAAGATCGGATGGTTGAAGGCGAACCTCTCGTTTGCGCTCAAACGTCCGGACATGGCAAAGGAAGCCCGTCGCATGATAAGATCGCTGCAGTGATATGTCACGATTTTTAAAACGCTTTCTTTCCGTCATCGTGCTCCTGTCTCTTGCGGGGCAAGGATGCACGCGGGCGCTTTCGCCGGAAACGCAAAACGCGTCCCGTCCGGTGACGCTGCGCATCTGGTCGGTGGTCGACGATTTTGACGTGTACCAGTCGGCGATCAATGCGTTTCGCCGCGAGCATCCGAACGTCAGTTTCGATTTCCGTCGTCTGCGTCTCGAGGAGTACGAATCCGAACTTCTGGACGCGCTCGCGGAAGATCGCGGACCCGATATCTTCATGATCCACAACACGTGGACGAACGAGTACTTGACTAAGATCATGCCGATGCCGCGGCAGACGGCCACGGCGTACCGCGTCGTCACGGAAGGCCTGAAGAAGGAGCAGACGTGGGAACTGCGTACGGAGCCGACGATTTCCATCATGCAATTCAAAGACGCGTTCGCGGACGCCGTTTCGCATGATCTTTTGCGTACCGTCAACACGGCCGCGGAGGGACAGCCCGCCTCGCTCCAAGAGCGTCCGATGGGCGTACCCGTCAGTCTTGATACGCTCGCGCTTTATTACAATAAGGATTTGTTGAACGCGGCCGGGATCCCGACGCCTCCGGAAAACTGGACCCAATTCGCCGACCAGGTGAAGTTGCTCACGCGTCTCGATTCGCAAGGGAATATCCTACAAAGCGGGGCCGCGATCGGGACGGCGTATAACGTGGAGCGCTCGACCGACATCCTGACCGCGCTCATGCTGCAAAACGGCACGGAGATGGCGACGGCCGACGGCGCGCCCGCGTTTCATCGCATGCCGACCGCGCTGCAAAACGTGCGCGAAGAGCCTCCCTCGTACCAAGCCGTGACGTTTTATACCGACTTCGCAAACTCGGAGCGCGACGTGTACACGTGGAACTCGAACTTCCCCAATTCGCTCGACGCGTTCATCCAAGGACGCACCGCGTTTTTCTTCGGCTATTCGTATCATTACGATACGGTCGTGGCGCGCGGCCCGCGACTGAATCTGGGTATCTCAAAGCTCCCACAAATCGAAGGGAATCCCTTAAAGAACGTCGCGAATTATTGGTACTGGTCCGTTTCGCGCAAATCGAGAAACCAGGATGTCGCGTGGCGTTTTCTGAACTCGCTCACGAATGCCGAAGTCGCTCAAGGCGTGCTGACCGCCTCGCGCCGTCCGGCGGCGCGTAAATCCCTCCTTTCCGCCCAATTGGAAGACGAGCATATCGGGATTTTCGCCTCGCAAGTCCTGACGGCCGTGAGCTGGTACAAGGGAAACGATTCCGAAGCGATGGAAGCCGCGCTTCAACAATTGATCGAGGATGTGCGTACCGGCGTGCGTGACGTGCAGCGTGCCGTCATTTTTGCCGCGAATCAGGTGGGGCAGACGTATTAAAAAAGAGCAAAGAACAAAGAGCAAAGAGCAGAGAGCAGAGAGCAGTGAACAGAGAGCAAAGAGCGGGGACGATTCCGGCCTCCAAAAAACTGCTCTTTGCTCTCTGCTCTTTCCTAACTGCCCTTTTCTCTGCTCTTTGTTCTCTCATGCTATTATGTCGTCGAGTATGTCTTCGTTCGTCCGGCGTCTTTTTGCCATAGGCTCGACCGCATTTTTGCTTTCGTCTGCGTTGCCGGCCTCCGCGCAAGTCGGAGCTTGCGCCAACTTTGACGCTCTGACGGATGCGAACAAGACGATCGCGACGAACGTCTCCACGGCAATGAGACAGCCCTTCTCGTCCTTTTCGTGCCAAAACGTTGGAGAGGCGAGTGCCTCAAAACGTTCACAGGCATGCGTGTCCGGACTGTGCGACGGTCCCCCCGGCGTTGAGTGCTGCGCCCCGGGCACAGGTGGTCGCGAAGGCACGGCGGGGGCGGGTGGCGAGGGTTCGAAGACCGCCACCGGCACGAGAGGCGGGTTTTTGCAGCTGGAGTTGCCCGCATGTAAGGTAGACGGTGATTGCAGTTTGGACGATATCGTCCGCACCGGCGTGAAGTTTGCCAATCTCCTCTTCGGTCTTTCCGGCGCGGTGCTGCTTGCGACCTTCGTCTACGGCGGCGTGCTGTATCTCACGGCCGGATCTTCCGCGAACGTGAGCAAGGCCAAAGACATGCTCAAGAACGCGTTGATCGGTATGGTGCTCGTGTTCGGCGCCGGACTCCTCGTCTCCACGATTTATGACACGTTCCGCTCCGATACGGCGGGAGACGTGCCGCCGGCTGCCACGCCGAGCACGACTCCGTAAGGCTAGAGAATAGAAAATAAAGAGCTTATGAAAAGAGCAAAGAACAAAGAGCAGAGAAAAGGGCAGTTAGGAAAGATCTGTTCCCTGCTCTTTGCTCTTTGTGCACTGCTCTTTGTCTCTGTTCCTCCCGCTTTGGCAGACGGAGCCTATTGTTTGTGTCGGAGCGCGGCGTTTACATGTTCCAACCATGGCGTTTCCCAGGTCGCTCCGGGGGCGGCGATTATTACAGACGCACAATGCAGCACGTTCTGCGAAGCCCGCGGTGAGGGTTCGGATGATATCTATATTGGAGCATTCCCCGGCGTGGCGAGCGCCTGTTCCACCCAATGTCTGGAAGGCGGGAGTTGTACAACCGCGGCGAGCGCGCCGGGAATCCCGACCCTGAATACCTGCATCGCGAACAATACGATTTTTCGTGATGTTGAGAGTCTTCAACGTTGTTGCGAACACGGTCGGAGGGACGGCGTTACGTCGGCAAACGTGAACTACAGCGGCACGGTTCAGGCATGTCCGTCGGATGCGGCAGCCGGAGAAGCCCCTACTTCCGCCGCAGGCCCGATTCGTTTGTACAACCCGCTTGGCGCGGACACGGACATCCCCGCGTTTATCGGTCGAGGCATCCGTGGCGTGCTGGGCGTGATCGGAGCGCTCGCGCTTCTCATGTTCGTGTACGGCGGCGTGGTCTGGATGACGGCCGGTGATTCAAAACGCGTCGATGATGCGAAAAATATCATCAAGAATTCCGTGATCGGACTTCTGCTTATCTTTTTCTCTTATAACCTGATCGGCATTTTCTTCGATTTCTTTACGTAATATGCCCCGTATCCTGCAACATCTTTTTCGCGGCAGCATCGTATTCGTTCTCGGTTGCGTTCTGTACTCGTTCGCGTATCCGGCTCAAGCAGATTCTCCGTGGACATGCTCTAGCTGTTCGTGTCGATGTAGCACCGGTTCGATGACGTTGACAGGAACAGCACCGTGGCCCGCTGATACAGGGACACGTACAGATCCACAAGAAATCTGTGATGCGGAGTGTGCTCTGGTGCTTACTGTATGTGGTCCTCTGACTTTTCATGAGCCGGTGAGTTGTGTGTTGAACCCGGCCGAGCCTGCCTCAGAATCAGAGAGTGAGACGAAAACAGAGATTATTAGAGATTCTGGACCTCCACAAACGCGAACGCCGGTGGAATTTGGCTATGTGAATCCGCTTGGAACCGTGGATTTGAACGTCGTGCTTGGACGCATTATCCGTACGGTGCTCGGGTTCGTCGGCGCGTTGTTCCTTGCCATGTTCGTGTACGGCGGCACGCAGTGGATGGTGGCCGGCGGTGATGCCAAGAAGGTCGAGAGCGGACGCAAAACGTTGATCAATGCGGTGATCGGCATGGTGGTGATCGCCATTTCCTACTCGATTATCAGCATCATCTTTGAAACGGCCTCCGTGATTAGGGGAGGGTAGAGGGAAAGAAGTTAGAAGCTAGAAGTTAGAATTTAGAAGTTGGAAATTGGAAACTAAGAACATAAAAGAAGTTAGGGGTAAGAAAAATGGAAAATGAAAAAATTAGATCGTTTAGAGATCTTACGACTTGGAAGGAGGCGCATCGTTTTGCATTGCAAATTTATCAAGTGACCAAACAGTTTCCAAAAGAGGAGTTATTCGGTCTCACGAATCAAATGAAACGAGCTGCCGTTTCGCTTACATCAAATATCGCCGAAGGTTTCTCACGTAGATCCGGAAAGGACAAAGGACACTTTTATACGATTTCGGCAGGATCGCTTACGGAGCTTCAGAGTCAGTACACGCTTTGCAAAAGATTTGGGATTTCTTACGGATAAAGAATATGACGATCTTGAATCTCAGCTTTTAAACGTGCATCGATTGCTGAATGCATTAATCACAAGTACCAAGGATTTCCCTAAATTCTAGCACCTAGCTTCTAACTTCTAGCTTCTAACTTCTCTCACCCTATGCTATACTTCCCCATGTCGTCCTGCCTATGCGGGCGATCCATCCCAACATGAGAAAGGAGGTGACATGCACATGAACGTACGCATGAAAAAGTTCGTCGGTTTCGCGGCTACCGCAGCTCTTGCGGCCGCAACCATTTTGCCGACGGCGACCTTCGCTCAAGGCGATCTGACGGGGAAAGATCTCGGTCTCGACACCATCGGCGGCGCCGTAAAACTCGGCGGTGGAGACGTCCGTGAAACGGCGGCTCGTATTATCAACGTGGCTCTCGGCTTTCTCGGAATTATCGCCGTAGTGATCGTGTTGATCGGTGGATTCAAATATATGGTTTCGGGTGGAAATGAAGAAAAAACCTCCGAAGCCAAAAACATGATCGTGGCCGGTATTATCGGTCTCGCGATCATTCTCTCCGCGTGGGCAATCACCACTTTTGTGGTCAGCTCGTTGTTGTCCGCCACTCAAGAACCGGCATAAGATAGAAACTCTATGATCTCACTCCGATCACGCATCGCCTCTTTCTGCCTCATGACGAGCTTGCTCGTTGTGCCGGCGATGGCGTCGGCCCAGCTGACACCGGAAAAAACGGGTCTCAAGGCCGCGGCCGCAGAGTCCGGACTTGATAGCGGATGTTCCGGCGCGGACTGTCTTGCGGATGTGATCGGTCGTGCGATCAATATCGTGCTCGGGTTTCTTGGCATCGTTCTCCTTTGTCTCTTTCTGTACGCCGGCTTCCTTTGGATGACGGCGGGCGGGGATGAGACGAAGGTCAAGACCGCCAAGCAACTTCTCGTGAACGCGGTGATCGGTTATTTCATCATCGGCGCGGCGTACGCTCTCACGAACTTCGTGTTGACGAGTCTCGCGACGGTGACGTCGCCGTCTGCGGCAACGGGTCCGGCGGAGCCGGAGCCGGACGTGGGCGGGGGGTCATAAGAAACGCCTTCGATTCATTTTTACGGTTGTATGAAACATCTATTCAAAAAAGCCCTCATGACGGGGATCGCGACAAGTCTCGTGGCGCTTCCGATGATCGCCGGGGCGCAAACGAACCCCTTCACCAAGGGTGGTGAAGACCTTAGGAGGGTTGGCGGCGCGGCGGGCATCGCGGAAGGTGAACAAGACCTGAATGTCATCATCGGTAATGTCATCAACGTGGTACTCGGGTTTCTTGGCATCGTCCTCTTGTTTTACTTCCTGTACGGAGGTTTCAAGTGGATGACGGCGGGTGGTGAGGAAGAAGGCGTGAAAGAGGCGAAAACCATGATCCGCAACGCGGTGATCGGTCTCGTGATCATCATGGCTTCCTACGCGTTGACCAGCTTTGTTCTTACACAGCTTGCCGAGGTCACATCAGGTACGTAGTTTCGCTGCGCCCGCCTGCCATGCAGGTATACAGGCGTGGTGGGCAGGCAGCGAAGTGCAAACCCCGACACGCGTCGGGGTTTGTGTTTTTAGACCACCCCCTGCCCCTCCTCATGTAAGGAGGGGTTCTGAAGGGAGTTCTGAAAGTCCTCCCTCATTACATGAGGAGGGAGGATTTAGGAGGGTGGTCTATTTCATAAAACAAGAACACCCGCCCTCCGGAAGTGAATCCAGAGGACGGGTGGAGCATCGTCCGACAGGTGCGCCGGTGAGCTCAGTGCGTAAGACCACAGCTTTCGCGCGTCAAATTGACGCCCATGTTTGCCGGTCCCGTGACGGAACCCGAGCGGGATGCGTTCGCGCCGGAGGCGTCCACGCAGGCCCATGTGACCGTGACCATCGTGCCGCGCGGCACCGTGAGCGGCATCGAGACGGTGGGTGTCACGATGCCGAGGCCCGCGACGCCGGGCGCCACGTTGCCGACCACGCCGCCGCCGAGGATGGCGCCGTTCGCTGCCAGCGCGACCTGGAATTGCGCGTATACGTTGCGCGGCAGGTAGCTGCGCACCGGGTAATAGAACGAGACGGTGCCGGGAGAGATCCCGCCGCCGAACGCGCCGTGTCCGACGGATGACGCGAGAAGCGGACTTCCCACGCCCATGCCTCCGCCGCCGAGACCTCCGATGCCGAGCGGCGCACCGCCGAGGCCGATACCGCCCGCCGTGGGTGTGCCGTATCCGGTCGTGATGGCCACGCAGAAGGCATGGTCATCCTGCCAGAGCGCCGGATTCATCGCGATGATGCGCTGCACCACCGGATCGGCCGTGCTCGGCGCGTCCGAGCGGACGGTGCCCGTCGCGTCGGCGGGGATGCCGTCGGTCGCGAGCAGTCGCTCGCAGTCGTCTCGCGAGATCGCGCGGCTTTCGCCGGCCGACTCGCGCGCATTCGACTGCTCGCAGATGAGACGCACGCTGTCACGGTAGCTCACCGTGACCTCCGCGCCTTCGCAGCGCGCACCCGAGAGGATGCCCGCATCGCACAACAGCTCGCGCCGTTGGCGACTCCGCGAGTCTTGACACGCGCTCATGGCGGTGTCGGACTCTGCGTTCCACTCGAACGGGCCGGAGTGGCCGCGACCGCGGGGGCCGGACCAGGTGGCGCAGCCCGAGGCGAGCGCGAGGGCGAGGGTGACGAGGACGATGATCGAGTTGTTGAAGAGCTTGTTCACTTGGAGCCTCCGTAACTGTTGGATCCGGCGGATGCCGGACCGTGGCTTTGTAGCTGTAACCGCTTTCCGCAGTCCTAGGCTAACGGAGTAATATAACATAAATAGAGGGAAAAGTCAAGGTTGGTTAGAGAACAAGGAACAGAGAACAAAGAGCAGTTTTTTGCTTAAAATTAGGCAAAATAATTTACCCATCCCAAGCTGCTCTTTGCTCTTTGTTTACTGCTCTTTTCTTTTGTTACGATTCATTGACAAAAAGGCTTTTTTGTGTTATCTTATTGTGTTCATCCTGAGTACCGTCGGTACTTGGGCTCTGACACGTTTCAGTCGAAACGGCTATAAGCACGTTCGACAATTCGAGTTAGTAAACACGTCCCGCAGAAATGCGGGATTTCACCGATCCCGAAAGGGAGAGGGAGGTTTGAGATGGCGAATCCAGCACGTTCCGGTTCCGGTGGCGCCCGTGGTGGCGGCCCCATTCGCAACGCTTTCATCGAGGAGGCCATGGAGGCCATCGGCGGCGTCGTGGGCGAGGGGATCATTCGGCTTCTGCCGGTCGAGATCATCGACCAGGTGGGGGATCGGATCCCCGACTCGTTCATGACCGACAACGACAAGCGCCGCAAGTGGGCGCGGTACGTCGCGCTCGCGATCGGTACGCCGTTCGGACTCGAGTCCGGCGGTCGGAACGCGATCCAGGAATTCCTGGACCAGTCGGGCGAAGAGCTCGGCAAGATCCGGAACGAGCTCGACGGACATGGCACGGCCAACGACCGTGCCAAGATCCGTCAGGCCATAGACGGCAAGAAATCGTTGCTCGAACCCCTTCGCAAGAAGGAGCAGGGCGACAAGGTCCAGAAGCGAGCGCTTCCGGACTACTTCACTGCCAAGGCGGCGATCAAGGATCAGGACGTGCAGGACACGCTGACCGAGATCGAGGCTGCGCTTCCTGCGGATAAGCAGCAGTACTTCCTCAGTCGAGGGGGCTACCGCGTCCACACAACGCCCGAGGAGCTCATCTCCATCGCCAAGGGCAGCAAGGTGGAGGATGGACACGCCTACGGCGTACTCCGTCTGCTCGGACTCATGAGCGGCCAGCGCGGAGAGGGTGGGATCAAGGCGAAGGTTCAAAGCGCCGTCAGCGATCTCGTCGACGAGGTGATGACCGGTGGCGACATCGGTGAAAACCTCGAGAACCTCTCCAACAGGGCTCGTGATTGGGCTAAGGAGTCGGCCGATAAGCGCAAGAAGCGCCGAGCGGTCTAACCCCATCCGGGTGTGGTCGCGCACCTCGGGATTTCCCGAAACAACGCGACCAAAGATTCTCCGTGAGAGAGGCCGGCACGGCGCTGGCCTCTCTCACGGAAACGGTATCGGCGGTATTCCGCCAAGGAGCAATCATGGATTCCGAAGTGAAGGATACCAAACAGGCGTTGACCGAGTTGCTCGGCGACTTCGGCGATGGCCTGGGGACCGGTCTGGCAGCAATCTTGGGGCTGAAGTACTCGAAGCAATTCGAGAAGCTCCTCAAGGCGACCAACGAGGCCCGTCTCAGAGGTCAGGAAGAGCTGCGCAATTTCGCGGCTCGCGGTTCGGTGGTGATCGCACGTCAGATGTGGCTCGTGATCCTTCCGATCCTGCTCGCCGCCGACGTGGTCAGTATCGCATTCGCGTGGCAGTCGCCGGATCTCGGCTTCGGCTTCGCGACGGCGTTCACGGTGAAGCTACTGGCTTTCGTCGCGGGTGTCGTGATGTACGTCATGGCCCGCCGCGTGAAAATGTCGGTGGACTACGAAGATCCCGAGATGAAGAAGGTCGAGGATGGGACCGAAAAGGAGCAGCAGAAGGCGGCCAACAAAGAGTTTGGTCGCCCTTGGCTCCTCGGTCCGATGATCTTCACCGGTTTCGCCGTGCTTGTCATGACGATGGGCGCGATCATGATCGATGTCACCTGCCTCGTGAACGAGGTGAGCTACTTCATCAGCATGTTCCTCGCGATGAGTGCGGGCGTCATGGGGTGGATCATCATCCGGTACGTTCGGACCGTCATCGGTACGATCGTGGTGCTCCTCAACATGGGCATCGATCTTGTCGGAGGCGGCTGGTCGGGGATCTTCATTCAGATCTTCGCCGTCGTGTTCCCGGGGGTCACCCGCAAGAACGTCTCCAACCTACTCGGCTTCACCGAAGCGGAGCAGGAGATCGTGAAGCAGAAGATTCGGGAGGCATCACGCAGACCGCTCCTCTTCTTCAACGGCGTCTACTCGATCTGGATGATCTGGTACATCGCCTTCCACGAGTTCCTGGCCCTCGGTATCGAGTTTGCCGTCACCGTCGTGCTGCTCGGCTGCTTGTTCGGGTGGATTGACCTCTTGCAAGAGTTCAATCGCAAGCTGTTCAAGCAGATCGTGCTCACGGCTATCGTTCTTGGGGTGGTGATGTTCTTCATCCGCCTCATCGAGGCCCCCGTGGGACCAAATCGGGCCGAGATCGCGGCCGGTCTCGAGCATGCGCCGGTGCTGTTCTACCATCGGATGGGCTGGCTCCTCAGCGCTCTATTCGGCTGGGTCGGCAGCATCGATCGTCCGAGCTGCGCGCTCGTCGATGTGTCGAGTGCAGGGCTCTTTGGAGTCTTTGTCCTCGGCTGTATCCTTTCCGTCATCGCCGCAAGGGCGGGAGGCGGTCGTCGGGCGTTCCTCGTCGGCGCTCTGGCTGTCTGCTTCTTGGTACCCTCGTCCGTTCTCGGCGCGGCTCACATGTTCTTCCCCGGACATTTCGAGAGCGAGGAGCGGGTCTGCTTCCCGCATCGCTTCGACGATCATGGCCGTCGATGGTCCGAGATCGCCGAGGAGGACGACGCATCCCCTCCGGAAAGTGACTCGTCGATGCACTCGACGGTCATCGCCGGATCGCACGAACCGCCGGGTCGCACTTGCTCGCGCCGCGCCGGCGCATCCAATCCCTGTCCGTAGGGGTGGCACCTTCAACGTCCAGATCACGACGAAAAACCGATCACGGCGCCCGCCGGAGATTCTCTCCGACGGGCGTTTTGCTTTTCCACTTATCCACCGCGACCATTTGACGCATTTCGACGACATGGTAAGACTTGTGCGTCAGATTGATTCGTCCGCTGGCTCGCGTGAGAAACCCTTCAATGCGTTTGTCACGCGAGCGAGCGGAGGAGATAGCCCTTTCGCCGGCTCCATGCTTGCCGGTGAGACAAAAAACCGCTTAGGCGGTTTTTTCGTTTGCTTCCTCGTCCTCCCACTCCTTGATCAGATCTTCCAAACGCGGCTCGCCCCACAAATTGAATTCACGCAGTGATTTATCAATCCATTCTTCGGCTTCATCGATATCCATCATCTCGTCGAGAATGAGGCGGTTGATCATTTCCGCGCGGATTTCCGCCTTGGGACGGACGGCCCCGCTTGGCGTGAAACACATGGCGCGTAAGTCGTCTTTGGTGACCATAGGGGAGGGATAGCCTCGTAGGCTGGTAGCCGAGTAGGTTTGTAGCCTGTATTGTGCCTGTACGCAACGCATATGCCTACTCGGCTACCAGGCTACCAGGCTACCTGGCTACGTTCCCATCTCTGGTGGGCGGTGGCGTTTTTGCCACTCATCCTTCCCGCGTATGAAGTTCGGTTCGGGATCGGACCGTTGCCGACCACCGCGCTTGAAGTCGTCCTTGGTGCGATCTTTATCCTGTTCACGATCGCTCACGGCAAGACGGGATGGATCACGGGCGTGCAAAGGCTCGGCGCGTTCCGTTGGCCGATCTTGTTGTGGTGCGTCGCGAGTTTTTTCGCCGTGTTGTGGTCGCCGGATATCGTTCAAGGGTTTGGATTGTGGCGCGCGTTCATTCTCGAACCTATTTTATTATTGTTCGTGATCACGCATGAGTTTCAAGAGCCGCAACGTCGCGGGTTTCTTCGACTGTCGATGTACGCATTAGTGTGGGTGATGGCCGGGTGGGGCTTATTCGAATATCTGACCGGACTTGGGATTCCGTCGCCTTGGAATGTATCCATCGGGGAGGGTCGTCGCGCGACCGGTCCGTTTCCGTTTCCAAACGCGCTCGCGCTTTTGACCGCGCCGATCGGCGCGTATGCGTTTGCGCGGTTCGTGAAGGCGCCGGGAAACGCGTTATCGCTCCTGACGTTTGGCGCCGCGCTTCTCGCCGCTCTCGTTGCGCGTAGTGACGGGGCGCTTGTCGCGCTTCTCGCCGTCGCGGTCGGGTTACTGCTTCTCGACAAGCGTTTTCGTCTCATCGGCGTCGGAATCGTCACGATCGGCGTGATCGCGCTCGCCGCGGTTCCGTCCGTCCGAAACGAAGTTTGGCAGGAAGTCTCGTTTCAATCCTGGTCAGGACAAGTGCGCGTGTGGATGTGGGAAGAGACGTGGCAGATGTTGAAAGACAAGCCGCTCACCGGTGCGGGATTCGGTGGATATCAGACGGTCATCGCGCCGTATCATCAAAATGATTTCATCGAGATTTTCGAGTATCCGCATACGATCATCTTTAACGTCTGGAGTGAGACGGGTTTGCTTGGGCTTCTTGCGTTCGGGTGGATACTTTGGGCATGGCTGGGAGCCACCTACCGCCTACCGCCTACCGCCTATGAAGCCCTCGCCGTCGTCGGAGCGATCGTCATTCACGGTCTCGTCGATGTGCCATATTTCAAAAATGATTTGGCCGTGATGTTCTGGATTCTCGTATTTTTAACGACGCAAACACAAAAACATCCGAACCTATGACCTTTCTCACATTTTTTTATCTCTTCCTTTTGTTTCTCGGTCTCGTCATCTCGCAGGAAATTTTCTATCGATTCCCGAGATTCTCCTTGTATTTTTTTGCCATTGGTTCCGTTATTCTGTTCCCGTGCTGGGTTTTGCTTATCGGCGTTGATGATTGGTTCGCCTGGATGAAGGTGCTTACCATCGCCCTCGGCATCCTCCTACTTTCCGTTTTGCGCAACACCCGTTTAGGCCAAACCGTTTTTGTACGGTGGGCCACGTACGCCTTTCTGGTCGTGAATATCATGGAAGCCGTCGTGAAAGATTTTACGACCGGTACGATCGCCAACTATCTCAACGTGGTCGCCGGTATCCTTCTTGTTCTTACCCTGAATCGCATCGATACCATCCGCATCCGTACGACCCGGCAAAAGGATTTACGCTGGACGGCCATGACCATGGCGTGGATCGTCGGCTATACGCTTTGGAATTGGGTTTTCGTGTATCTGAATTTTGGGTTCCAAAGCGCGATGGCGCATGTCGCCGTACTTGGCTCCGCGCTCATGATGGCATTCGTCGACAAAGAGCGGTGGTTGCAGGCCAGGCTTTTCACGTTGGGAACCTTTTTCATGATCTTCCATTCGTTCCCACATCTCGGTGCGCGACTGTCCGGCGGCGACGTTTATCCGGGATTCGGCATGGTCGTGGCGTTCATCGCGGCGGGCTTTATGCTCGTGTACGCGACCATTGTTCTCAAGAGAGAGTTTCGACAGCGAAAAGCATGGCAGGAGAATGCTTGACCGAGCGGTAAAACGGGGCTAGGATTTGGCCGCGTTTGGAGAGGTGGCAGAGTGGTCGAACGCGCCGGACTCGAAATCCGGTATACCTTCACGGGTATCGAGGGTTCGAATCCCTCCCTCTCCGCCATGACAATTTAGTATCGGATGACCCATATGCCTCGGTATGTGCGGAATCCGTTCGATGAGTTGTGACCAACAAAGCCGCCCCATTTGGGGCGGCTTTGTGCTAGAGTCTACCGAGAATGCGTTTTGTAAAGGACAATCTAGAAGAATAATGAATTATTAGAGGCTATCTACGTAATAAGAGGATCTACTGGTCTGTGATCGATCTGTTCAATAGATGAGTGTCTTTTAATTACTTCAAAAAGTCTTATGAATTTCGGCACGGCACTACTGAAGGGTGGGGTGCGTTGAGGATTTTTGTTAATTCTTTGCGAAAATTTTTTTGTATTCTGGTCTTGCCGCATTCTTTATATACGCTATCGAATTGATCGTGCGATTTTGGCCATTTTCCTGTTTACCGAATTTGCCGACCGGATTGAGATCCTGGATATGCTGGGTTAGGTCATCGAGGACTAATTTGATACATGTTACACACACTTGACTCTCAAAATCAGCAGGTATAGAGTTGCCTCCCTGCCGGTCAAAACGTCACTCCAAAAATGATTTGTTTGAGGGCTCCTCGCGGTTCGTAAGAAACATTACGAATGGTGAGGAGTTCTCAAGTTAGAGCTCCCTTCACGCAAGTGCGTGAGGTGTGGGAAAGCGAGCGTTATGACCAGTAACCGTTCCTTCAACCATGTGACGATACTCTTCTTGAGCGTCGTTCTCACCTCCTGCGCCATGGACTCGGCGGGAGAGAGCGAGGGTGATCCGACGATCACGTTCGAGCTCCCCGACCCGACGATCACCTTTGAGGAGGTCGACGGCGAGTCCGGAATCCTGCGTGGCTCCTACGAGAACGCAGGCCACATGATCAGCTTCGACGCGGTCCGTGGGGAACCGAACCCCGTCTCGGAGTACGCGCCCGCGTTCGAGATCGACGCGCGTCTCTGCGACGAGCGGGGCTACTGCTTCGCGCTCCAGGGAGGCGGACACGGTATCAGCAACCCCGCGTGGTTCGAGAACCAGGAGACCCTGGTACTCGGCGCGGACGCCGCCCTGAACCATCAGATGGCGACGGCCTTGCATGAGGAACTGATCCAGCTCGATCGAGCGCCGTTCCCCGAATTGGAGGAGGAGCTCGACGCGCTGCTGACGCTGTCCAGCTTCCCCGAACCGGGCAGCCTGGTCGAGACCCCGTCGCCCGCTGGCAACGGAGGCGTCGAAGAGACGCCCGGAATCGTGGCTCTGAGCTACGACTACACCCACTGGATCCAGATCTGGTGGGGCTACACGAACCCGCCCCTGGCCGAGCATTCGGCCACGCGAGCGATCTCGGTGAACAGCGGTGGCTACGTGGTCCAGATCGTCACCACCTGCAACCATGGTAACTGCGCCGCGAACTCGGGCATGGGCCTGTCCTGTCAGCGCAGCTTCTCGAACCGACCGTCTCTGCTCGCGGTGTCGACCCCCTGCAACGCCGCCGCGACGACCGGGACGTACCATTCGTGGGGTGACACGGCGAGCTGCTGTAGCTCGGCCTATGGCTTCACGGGTGGCTATCACGTGTGCAACGACGACAGTCGTCTGCAACGTGACATGACGATCTACAATTCCTCGCTCACTCCGGCCTACTGCAACGACGGCTATCTGGCTCCGGCGTGGGCTCCCGGCTGCTGGTAACAGCGGCTCTCTCGAAAAGCCCCGCATCGTTCGACGATGCGGGGCCTCTTCTTAAGAATTGACTGGAATGCCATTGATTCAACGGTTCTGTGATGCGCGTTTTTTATTACGACCGTTATACATTGCGAGTAGGAACATCAATACCAACGAGTAGATGAGTGCTGTGGCGATCGGAATTAGAACATAGAAACCGTCGAACGCGACGCCGACTCCAAAGAGACCTAAGAAATGAATCGGGGTAATGAATATCATCAGTATCGGCAAGGTCAATAAATAACCCATCCCTGAAAAGACGAACATTATGGGGTTTTGGCTCAGTATTGCTTGATAGGATATATCTTTCAAAATCATTGCCGGCGTCGAGAGGGACGAGGCAGAGAGCGCGAGCAGAAAAAACAGTACGGTAATTACATAGTCCTTCTTTGACAATAGTTTCATATTCAGAAGGTATCATGCCGGAGATAATTGTGTCCTACAAGGCTGCTCTATACAGCTGCGGCAGACCGGTTCTTTGTTTTTGTATGGGGGCGCAGTAAGTCGTCTCACCATTTATCGGCCTCAAAGTCGTCTGGGACACGACCCCCGAAAAAGCCCTCAACACACCGCAAGGTCTGGGTACTTAACCCGAGTGGCCCGCCATGACAACTCAGTATCGTGCAACCCACATACCTCGGTATGTGCGGAATCTGTGCGGTACGGTTGTGACCAACAAAACGACCTGAGAGGGTCGTTTTGTGTTATTCATTAGGCTTCTCTGATTTTATACCCCTGTTTCTTGTAAAACCTCATTCGTTGTTTGAACTGTCGATCCAAAAATGACGTGAGATGATCGTGATAGTCCAGTACGAGTTTATCCGTGCCACGCAAACGCCCCACATATTGCGCCAGCTTACCATCAAAGGAAAAAGGGAATGCGATCACGAGACAATCAATTCCCTTGATGTCCAAGCCTTCGCCGAAGAATTGACCGGTCGAAAGAATGACCTGGTAATGGCCGGTTTCAATCTGTTTCAACTTTTGCTTTCGACTCGGTTCAGAATCATCGCCGGTAATCGTGATCATTTCTGCCTCCTTGCGGAGATAGAGATTGAGTATTTCCAAGTGCTCCTTGCGTTCGCTCAAAACCAATATTTTACGATTCTGCTTGGCTTGAGCGAGGATATCACCAACAATAACCTTATTGCGCGAATGGTCACAGCTCAACATTTTGGCAAGAAGCTGATAGTTGTCGGTCTTGAATCTGAACGGAATGTCCAAGTCTGTTTTTCGGATAACGACGTTTGCCGGAGTCTGCGTCGAAATTGAATCTTCATTGACCGCTGGGTTTGCCGCCAGTTCTGCGATGATATTCCCAATATACAAAAAGATCATTTTTTCATCATGATGTTTGCGAGTTGGCGTTGCCGTCAGGCCATACAGGTATCTTACGTTTAGATTTTTGGCTACCCCGCGGAACGTTTTAGCCGGGACATGATGGCACTCATCCATAATGACAGTTCCAATCTTCGCCATTTCATCTTTATGATTTTCCATACCCGCAAAACTCTGAAGCATGGCGACCGTAATCTCTTTGCCGAACTTTTTCTTTACGCCGTCAATTCTTCCAATTTTTGTTTTTGGGATTTGTAGGAACGCTTGGATGCGTTCAATCCATTGGCTCATGAGTTGTCGACGATGAACTAAGATGAGAGCAGGAAGTCCGCGTCGCGCGATAAGCTCAAGGGCGACGATCGTTTTCCCGCTTCCGGGCGGCGCGACGATCGTCCCTTCGTCATGAAGGAGCGCTTTCTCGACTAAGTCCCTCTGTTCAGTACGAAGCTCTATCGCGCTATTAAATTGAACTGGCTCAACAGCTGTCTTCCTATCCGACAGATGATAGCGTATCCCACGTTGGTCGAGATGCTGTTTCAATGATTCCAGGAAACCTCGTGGCAATCTCAAGACGTCGCCCCGTTCATCAATCAGCTTGAAGTATTTTTCCGTTTGGTAGGTGCTTTTGCCGAAGCGCTCCTTTTGCAGGTATTCGGCATTCATGAAATTCAGCTCCTCTTTCAGGAATTTGACTGTCTCGATATCCAGCTCGCGGCGTGATAGCTCAATGGAGGATGCGAGTGTGATAGTAATGCCTCGTGACGCCTCTGATGCAGTACCGTTCATCGAAACGGCCGTACCTCCTTGGACTAGCCGATCGTATAAAGCATCTAGCTCCATAGCTGTCAGATGTTTTATCTCAAAGAGATACTGCCATTGCTCTGGATATGGGTCTCCGGTCTCAGGATGAATGAATACCGTTTTCCCTTGCTCCATCAGCCTCCCTTGAAATGGCAGTGCGATGAGGTTACCGAAATTCTTTCCGCTTAGCTCGTCTTGGTTCGGGAATAGATGGTTGAAGCTCACTTCTTTATCGAATTCCGAAAGATGAAACGCCTGGCGGATCAGTTCAAGAAAAATACGACGGCTCTTGAATGCGGGATATGGCGCATCAAAAAAGAGCCAGGCATGGCAGCCGTTACCGGATCGCGAACGTTCGACGGAGATAGGAATGTCATATTCCGAACAGACTCGAATGAACTTTTGACAATCAACCCACCAGTGCTCTCCGTCGAAATCTGCAGCAATGAACCAAGATGTATTACTTTCAAGTAATGGGTAGATGCCGATCGTCTGGCCTCCGAGAAAATGCTTTTTAATGACATCGGGAGTCAATGGGATCGGGATCTTCTCTTTGAAATTCAGCCACGTGCCGCCACGACGCTTATGTTCGTTAAACGCCGTCCAATCAACATCATATGCCGGAGCATAGCCGATTTTTCCGTTCTTTTCCCAGCGGCGGGCAAAAATATCCTCCCGACCGCGGAATAAAGAGGCAAACAAGACAAGTTGTTCTTCAGTAACGGAAATCATAGGGGCATGCAATCGAATTTCCAGAAGTCGCGGGTAGGCTTTCGTAGCTCCTCATCCGTGAGCCCACAAACGTGATGTTTCTCATGCATGACTTTGACGAACATCTTGTGCGTAATGAGATACTCTTCATGACCACGAATGATTTCACGCATCCGGTCGTCATGTTCCTTCTGTCTATCTTCCGGACACTTACGAGAACAAATATTTCCGTAATACCAGTTCAGAGCATGAATTGCTTTGATAGGTTTGCCCATATACGCTGGTCATTTTTTCCGATATCTCGTCGTCCGCCCTTGTCCGATGCGTTCAACCTTCTTAAGGCGCATCAAAACATCCAACGCCTGTGAAACTGTTGGTCGTGCTACTCCTGTCGCCTTCGTGATGTCGCCAGGGGTCGCTTCGGCAATCGACGTGAGATACGTCCAGACGGTGAGCTGTTTGGGGGATAGGAGCCGCTCGATATTTTCGTGGGACAGCAACTCGATAGCTCTTTTCGCCTGCTCAAACGAAATCGTGAGAAAGAATTCCAACCATGCCGTAATGTCTTCATGGTCAGTATTGAGGGTCTTCTGGCTTTTTCGGAGTTTGAGATAATAGTCAGCTTTATTATCTTCAATTAATTTTTCATGCGAGACATAGGGGACGTATTCGTATCCCGCCTTCAACATGAGAAGATTTGTGAGGATGCGCGAAAGACGTCCGTTTCCATCTTGGAACGGGTGAATGGCAAGAAATTCCACAAGAAAATTTCCAATGACAAGCAATGGATGGAATTCTTTTTGCGCAAGCGCACCCGTTGTCCATGTGACAAGTTCTCGCATCTGCTTTGGCACGAGATATGCTGGCGTCGTCTCGAAGACAACCCCGATGGATTTGCCAGATTCGTCAAACATCTCGACGGAATTTTCCGTCTTCTTGTATTCGCCTCGATGTCGCTCATCTTTGGAAACGTATTTCAACAATTCTTGGTGTAGATGCTTGATCGCGCTTTCGTTGAAAGGAGTTTGTTTCCATCCGTAGAAAATATTATCCAATAATTCATAATATCCTTTCACCTCCTGCTGGTCACGATTAGCGAATTTTTTAACAGAAAGGCCACGCATGAGTTTTTCAACATCCTCATCCGAAAGTTTTGCTCCTTCTACGCGTGTAGACGCTCCTGTAGACGTAATTAACACGGAACGCTTTAACCGCTTTAATGCTTGCGGATTCAGAGATGCTCCTCCCACCCAACGGCCTTTTAACTCGTCAATGTGATTGATGAGAGACCAAAGGTTTTGGGGGATATTCTTGATCCGTGGATCACGATGGTAAATGCTCAATCTCATATGTTATATGTATGAGATTATATGAGATACGAATGAACCAGTCAAGCCGTCTGTCGAAAAATTGAATTTTTCTTTCAAAAACCCCAGCAAATGTATGAGGGGCGACCCACGTGGTTCGAGCCCCACTTTCCCCGCCATGACAATTTAGTATCGGCAGACCCGAGTGCCTCAAGGCATTCGAGATCTGTGCGGTACGATTAGCCGCCCGAAAGGGCGGCTTTGTCATAGGTTTGACTTTGGTGTCTCCGGCGAGGAAGCTATGCTCGGATATGGCAGATCCACAGAAGCGTTCTAATCCAATCAACCAGCACTACGTTCCGCAGTGCCTTCTTGAGCTATTCAGCAAAGAAAAAAATGCCAAAGGACAGCCTATGCTCTGGGTTATCAGTAAAGACGGAAAGAGCAAGCGGAAAAGCATCATCGAAGAGATTTTTGCCAAGAATCACATCTATACCAAAATCGTTGGCAGCGAAAAAATTTATACGGTTGAGAAAACTCTCGGTAATATCGAGGGGGATTTTGCTACGCTCTACAGAGAGAAGATCGGTAAAAGACTTCCGCTGTCTGATATAGAGCATCTGAATCTGTGTGCTTTCGTTGCAACGATGATGCAACGGACGCTGAGATTCAAAAAGAACATTGAGTCTTTTTACGATCAAAGAATCGAACTCGTCAGAGGAGCGGGTGCGGATCCGCAAGCAACGGCGCAGCATGTTGCAAAATTGGAAGCGGAAAAAAAGGATGCCCACAAACAAGGTCTGATAGGATCGTTTCCAGAGATAACTAGATATTTGATGCAAATGAACGTGGCATTTTTCTGTGCAGAAAAATCAGGCGAAGAATTCATCATATCCGATGATCCGTGTCACATGTTTAACCCGGACTTGCAGTGGCAGAAGTTCTACAGCCCGGGTCTTGAACAGCAGAATACTGAGGTGAAGTTGCCTTTGTCTAGCGATACTCTTTTGTTATTGAGCTGGTCAAACTATCGTGGTTATTTTCCGATGAAAGCAGCCGACGTCGATGACCAGAACAGAATGACAAGAGCATACGCCGATAAAGAAATCGCCACATCGAGAGAAACGATGAAATTAGTATGGCGAAGTCCATTGCCTTTCAGTTTTTGGTTCTTCTGTAAGTTTTTCATTAAGCAAACTCGTATTTTGTTTTATCGTATCCGGATACATCTCAAATATGGACGCTTTAGATAATTACAAAGCGGCGATGGCTTTATACAACGAGGGCAAACCAATGGATTGTCTACGACTTCTTTTGGCTGGTTATAAAGCCGTCCGGAATCCTGCACTGAAGATTGCCTACTTACAGTCCTTGATCGTTTTGGTCGACCCGGTCTTCAAGTTAGATGAACTATTTGCTATTTGTGATGAGGGAATAAAAATAGCAACGGAGCTTAACGATGCAGTGGCCTTATCGTATTTTCAAATGAAAAAAGCGTTCTGCTGCACGATGAAACGCGCGACGATGCTTTCTATAAAGAAAGATATTACGCTCGCACCGCATAGGATCAATTTCTCTCTTGAATCAGATAGGGATCTTCACGATTCTACTGTCACAGGTATGGCTGAGCTAAAACAAGAGTCTGAGGAGCTGATGCAAAAGTCGTTAAGCGCGGCAGACCAAAATAATCACGATCTACAAGCCCACCTTCACTCAATACTTGGTGATATTTATGGCACGGAGTGCTCGATCTACATGCTCGAGCATCTACGCCAAGCAAAACTATTATACTATTTTGGCAAACTTGGTTTGAATTTGCGGCACGTGTTGAGTTCAAAGGAGAGAGCGGAGCTCTTAGCGCTTTCAGATCGGTCTGTTCAAGAATTTTTATGTTCCGTCAGTTTTTACGAAAAAAATAATGACAACATTGGAGTCGCTTCCGCCTATTCAAATATAAGCAATAATCTACGAACGTTGGGTTTATTCCGGCAGGCAAAACGATATATTAAGTTATCGAAACAAGCTTCAAATGCAAAGAGTATCGTAGAAAAACGCCAGGCTGTTGAATCAAGCATAAAAGATAAAAACAAAAATGTGCCCGACTACAAGAAGGATTTTCCGAGACCGGTGTTGCGTCGTGACTCCTTAAAAAATCTTAAGGCGAAACTAAAGGATTGGTTTTCTAATACAGACTAAACTTTTTGTTTAGACGCGTCTTTAGCCGGTTTTTTGATATCGTTTAATAATACGATCTTTGATCTGTTCAAGTTCATTTGCTGTGAATAGACTTTCATAGCTCCAGATTCTGCCATCACCGCTGAAAGCCGCGAGATACTGTTCGCAATAAATTTTAGGATTGATCCGTGTCACTCCCTCTAAAGTTTCCCAGCCATTTGTCATTCCGTAATTGTATGCAATTTCATGACCGATTGAACCAAGCCACTGATGCGCTAAGTTATTTCGCCAATCGTGAATTGAGGATGCTATTAACGAAAACTTCGTATCCTCTGAAGCGTTACGCTTTGAAAAATATTTAAAGACTGGATCGGGGCAGGCTTTTCGGAATAAACATCTTATCGTGTAAAGAACTCGAGCCTTCGAACACTGAAAGCGACCCACATAGGTCGCTTTTCTTATATATCGGTGAAGCGTTTAATGAGATCGTTGGCCTGATCTAGACCGAGAAAATTTCCGACTTTAACTTTCTTATTTGGAAGATGTTCAAAAACATGAGAAATAAATTCTTGTAAATTCTTTCGTACATTCTCATCAACTAGCATTCGCTCATCAGAAAAGCCTGCGAGGATTTTTGGATCCTCTTGGCCATCTTCGACCTGCTCAAACATCCCGATGGGTTCAACTTCTACTGTTTCGCCTGACTTGAGTGGTCGATTCGTTAATACAAAGCAGTCGAGATTATCACCGTCGCCGCTCGTCGTACCTATGACAAAACCATACGGGTATGGATATGGACGCGAGACCTCGACCGTCTTTTTATACGCTAATGTCCTTTCATCAAAAAGATTCTTCTTATTCGATCCAGCTTCATTTTCGATGAAAACTTTCATACATTCAGCTTATCGAAAAAATGCTCAAAGAGCAAAACAGATACCCGACCTACTTCTTTTAAAATTGCTTTCAATCAAACCCTTCAGAAAGCTCTCAACACACTATAGGGACTTGGTACCTAACTCGACTGGCCCGCCATGACAAATCCCGCGAAGGCGGGATTTGTGTTTTTCATCTATACTCGGACGGTATGGGAACGCTTGTCCTTGTGCGACATGGAGAATCACGCTGGAATCTATCCAACCGGTTCACGGGATGGGTCGATGTCCCCCTAAGCGAACAAGGTTTCAAGGAAGCTGAAATCTGTGCCAAGCACTGTAAGGAGTACGACTTTGATCTCGCATTCACGTCCCGTCTCGAACGCGCGCGTCAGACGTTGTATGTCATCTTGTCGCAACAGGGTCGAACGGGTGTCGTGCAGCATCAAGGCGTGGATTCAAAATTTAAGAGGTGGATCCGACGCTCAAACCTCCTTCGGAATCACGATCTATCCGTGTATACGAGCGAGCGATTGAATGAACGGTATTATGGGGATCTACAGGGTATGGAGAAACACGCAGCCGAGCGGAAATACGGGAAGCAACGCGTGCTTGAATGGCGTCGAGCATTTGAAGCGCGTCCGCCGAACGGAGAGAGCTTAAAGGATACCTTTGACCGTATCATGCCGTTTTTTACCAAGAAGATTTTTCCACCCGTGCGGATGGGCAAGCGAGTTATCGTCACGGCGCACGGCAATACGTTACGTGCGATCATGAAGCATCTTGAGGGCATTTCGGATGAAGCGATTGCGGATATCGATCTGCCGCAGGCAAAACCTATCGTCTATCGTTATTCGACACGTGGCTGGAAACGACTGACCGGCGAGTTAAAATCGGGCAGACCGCTCCGTTAGAAGCGGTTTTTAGATAAGCTGATCTCACCTTTCATATATGAACCGCATCAACAAAAGACTGTTATTTGCCGAGCTTTGTCTCCTCATCGCCTCCGTCCTGATCTTTCGAAGCCTATGGCTTTTGTTGGATCATATTCCGTTTTTGAGCGATCCGATCGCGCTCGTGTTCATGTTTGGCTTCGGACTCACCGTGACCATCCCCGCGATGCGATATATCATCAAGAAGGGTCGTTGAGGCAAACTTGTCATACCTAACCCTATGTCTTCCTCTCCGCTTCCGTCTTGTTGCGAAGTAAAACCGCGACTCGCATTCGTACATCGAATGTCGCAAGCGGCGTTGGCGGTGATGGCCGTTGCGCTGGTCGGTTGGCTCGTGGCCGGACCGCTTCTCAAGCTCGTTCCCGCGCTGCAGGCCGGGACGTCGCTCGCGGCGTTGTTCGGCTTTGGCGTGATCGCGTCGCTTTCGACATGCCTTGCGTCTACCGGCGCTTTTTTGCTCGCCTACACGGCGGAAAGTCGTTCCAAGAAAAAACTTGCGTTTATTCACGTAGGCCGTTTTGCGAGTTTTGTGGTCGGTGGTGCGTTGCTTGGCGGGATCGGCGGCTCGCTTCCGTCCGACGCGCGGTTTTATGGAACGATCGCCCTGCTGCTCGGGATCGGATTCTTTTGGGTCGGGCTTCATCTTCTCGACTTGGCTCCGTCGCTTGCCTCAGCCGGCATCCGGTTGCCGAAGTCGTTGCAAACAGGTGCGGAACGTATCGCAAAAAGCCAGCACGGACTCGCGCCGTTTGTCGTCGGGGCCGTGACGTTTGTGCTTCCGTGCGGATATACGCAAACGGCGCAGGCGCTTGCGCTCGCGTCGGGATCGGCCGTGACCGGCGCGCTTATGATGGGCGCGTTCGCGCTCGGGACCATGCCCGCGTTACTCGGTATCACGGCGTTTGGCGGGAGTCGGGCGCTCCAACATCGCGCCTTTCGTTTGGCGGCGGGTGCCGTGATCTTCCTGTTCGCGCTCGGGCAAATCGACGGCGCGCTTACCGTGTTCGGCTCGCGCGTGACGATCGCCGGGTTCGGTCAACAGCTCGTCGCGACGCTCACGCAGGCGACAACGATCCCGGTCGCGCAGGCGCAGGAGCAGGTCGTACAAATGACCGTGGCGTACGGGACGTATTCGCCGAGCCGATTCGTGCTGCGAAAAAACGTGCCGGTGCGCTGGGAGATCAACGGCGTGGACGTGGGCGGATGCGCCGACACGATCACGGCGCCGTCTATCGGTATTACGCGACGTCTTCAACCGGGGCTTAATCTCATCCGATTCACTCCAAATCGTTCCGGGACGATCCCGTTTTCCTGCGGGATGGGGATGATCCGAGGATCGTTTCAAGTGGTAGACTAGCAAACTCAGAACTTAGAACTTAGAACCCAGAACTATGCCGGCAGGAAATTCCAACTCATTAAAAAAACGGTGCTTTCAGCTCGCGGTTGCAACGATTCGACTCTGTGATCAACTTCCTCAAAAAAGAAGTGCATGGGTTATTAGCGACCAGTTGATTCGATCCGTATGTTCCATCGGAGCGAACTTAGTCGAGGCTCGCGGTTCGAGTTCCCGATTGGAGTTCAAACGATATAACGAGATTGCTCTCAAAAGTTCCAACGAGTCCATTTACTGGTTTGAGCTTCTTGAAGAAACAGGTCTTATTGGGAAGGAGAAGATTCGTCCGCTCCTGCAGGAAGCGATTGAATTGAATCGTATGATTGCGTCCGGCGTGTTAAAACTTAAAAGTTCTAGGTTATAAGTTCTAAGTTATGCGTTCAACACTCAAAATCGTCGGGATGCATTGCGCGTCCTGCGCCGTCACAACGGAGAAAGCGCTCAAAAAACTTCCCGGCGTCTCGGAAGCGAACGTGAATTTTGCGACGGAGCGCGCAACCGTCGAACATGACGAGCATGTTTCGCGTGAAGATCTTATAAAGGTCGTTCGAGATACGGGATATGGCGTGGCGACAGAACATCAGGCATCTGACATCTCACATCAAACATCTCACGAGGAGAGTCATTTGGCGCACGTCGGCTATATCACGACGCGCGGGCTCATCACGGCCGGGATTTTGACGCTCCCGCTGCTTCTCACCATGGTCATCGCACCGGATATCGGTTTGGTGTTCGGCCGCTCGGCTTGGATGGTGTTTATCGCCTTTATTACCTGGTACCTGGTCGGAAAACTCGGTTGGAAATTCCATGTCGGAACGTGGAATGAGTTGCGGCACGGCCGCGCCGGCATGGATACGCTCGTGACGGTCGGCACGGGATCGGCGTTGTTGTGGAGCACGTATGCACTTCTCGTCGGTGAAGACGTTTATTTCGAAGTGGCGGGCATCATTATCTTTTTTCTCTTGTTTGGAAAATGGCTCGAGTCGCGACAACGCGCCAAGGCCGGCGCGGCGATCGAGGCATTGCTCTCGCTCCACCCGAAACTTGCACATCGTTTGAAGGATGACGGAAGCACGGAAGACGTCGATCCGACCGCGCTGCGTCCCGGTGACAGATGTCTCGTAAAAAGCGGCGAGCGCATTCCGATGGACGGCGAAATCATCGCGGGCGGTTCGTCGGTGGACGAGTCCATGCTCACGGGCGAGCCGATTCCGGTCGAGAAACGCGTCGGTGACAACGTGTTCGGCGCGACCGTGAACAAGACGGGGAGTTTTACGTTGCGCGTCACGGTCGAGCCGGGGAAGTCGGCGCTCGACGCGATCGTCGAGACGGTGAGTCACGCACTCGCGACCAAGTCGCCGGTCGAAAAACTCGTGGATCGCATCTCGTCCGTCTTCGTTCCGACGGTGATCGGCTTGTCCGTTGTGACCCTCATCGGTTGGACGGTCTCCGGCGTCGGTCTCGGCGAAGCGATTCGTCACGCGGTTGCGGTGCTCATCGTTGCGTGTCCGTGCGCGATGGGTCTCGCGACGCCGGCCGCGATCATGGTCGGGACCGGGGCGGGCGCGAAACGCGGCATTCTCGTGAAGGACGGTTCCGCGCTTGAGGCCGCGCGGCATATCGATCTCGTCATCTTCGACAAAACCGGCACGCTCACCGAGGGCAAACCGTCGGTGACGGATGTGGTAGTGAATCAAGAATCAAGAATCACGAATCAAGAATTATTGTCGATTGCCGCCGGACTTGAAGCGACGTCCGAACATCCGTTGGCCGGCGCGATTCTCGCCGCCGCGACCGAGCGCAACGCGCCGCTCGGCGACGTGGAGGGGTTCGAAGCGATTCCCGGAAAGGGACTCGAAGGGCGATTCGCCGGTGATCGCGTCCTGCTTGGGACCGAGGCGCTACTTGCCGACGAGGGAATCGGGATCCCGGACGCGGAGATGATGCGGATTGCGCGTTTGCGAGGCGAAGCGAAAACCGTGATGCTGCTCGCTAGAGCCGGTTCGTATCTCGGAGCGATCGCGGCGGAGGATCGCATCAAGCAGGACGCGCCTAAGGCCGTTCATCTACTCAAAAAGCGAGGCGTCGACGTCCTGTTGCTTACGGGCGACCATCAGGCGACGGCCGATGCGGTGGCAAAAGAGCTCGGCATCGAGCGCGTGCTGGCCGGTATTTCGCCGACGGGAAAAGCCGACGAGGTAAAGCGCTTGCAATCGGAGGGGAAGAAGGTCGCGTTCGTCGGCGACGGCTTGAACGATGCGCCCGCGCTTGCGCAATCCGATCTCGGGATCGCGATCGGCACGGGCACGGATGTCGCGATCGCGACGGGGCAAATCGTGCTCATGGGCGGATCGCCGACGAAAGCGGCCGAGGCTTTGGTGCTCGCGCGTCGAACGTTTTCCGCGATTCGACAGAACCTGTTTTGGGCGTTTGCGTATAACATCATTCTCATCCCGCTCGCGGTGCTCGGCATCGTAAATCCGATTCTCGCCGGTATCGCCATGGCTTTTTCAAGCGTGAGCGTATTGGCCAATAGCTTGCGTATCTCGTGGAGTTTACGGAAGATGGGGTGATGTGGCGCATCACCCCGGCCACTCGCGTGGCCACCCCTCCTCTGGGAGGAGGGGACGGGGGTGGTGTCAGTTGACGCCGCATACCAGAAGAGTTAAATTCCCAGTCACAAGCTGGGAATTTTCGGTCATACGACCTGACAAATATGAATTCGCTTTTTCGCGTCTCCGAGCGCAATCATTTCGGTCTCATCTTCATGACCCAACTCGCGAAGTTGGATGAGGGCGCGTATTTGAGCGTGAAGGAAGCGGCGTCCGATATGGGCATGTCCCAAGGCTATCTGGAGGAGGTCGCGGGAGCGTTGAAAACGAAAAGATTGATCAAAGGCCGCCAAGGTCCCGGCGGAGGGTATCGCCTCGCAAAACCGGCAAGCGAGATCTCCGCCAAAGATGTCGTCGAGGCGTTGGAAGGTCCGGTCGCGCTCGTCGCTTGCATGGATGGCGGTTGTCCGATGGAAGGAAAATGCGGCAGCAAAAAGTTGTGGGGATTCTTACAGAAAAATGTGCTGGAAACGTTGAGTGAAACAATGTTAAACGAAATTGTTGTATGACCCCCACCCCCTCCAGCTCCCCCTTCGGCAGGGGGAGAGCAAATCCCGTCATTTATCTCGACCATGCGGCCACGACGCCGCTTGATGCGCGCGTGCTGAAAGCGATGCAGCCGTATTTTTCGGATGCGTACGGCAACCCGTCGTCGTTTCATACGCTTGGCATGCGTGCAAAGGAAGCCGTGACGGAGTCGCGTATTCGTATCGCGAAGCTTTTGAACGCGCATGAGGACGAAATCCTGTTTACGTCCGGCGGAACCGAGTCGGACAATATGGCGGTGCTCGGCGTACCGAGGTATTTTGCAGAGAAACTTAGAACTCAGAACTCAGAACCAGGAACTTCAGGGCTGCCACATGTGATTACGAGTGCGATCGAGCATCATGCCGTGCTTGAGCCGCTTATTTGGCTTCAGCGTCGCAAGGAAATCGAGCTCACGGTCGTCGATGTGGATCGATATGGCGTGGTCGATTCGAAAGTCGTCGCCGCAGCCATCAAGCCGACGACGGTGTTGATTTCCGTCATGATGGCGAACAACGAAATCGGCACGATCGAGCCGATCGCGGATATCGGACGCGCGTTGCTCAAATATCGAACCCTTCGACAAGCTCAGGGCATGGAGAAGGGAACGGCCCTCCCGTATTTTCACACCGACGCGTGTCAAGCGACGGGATTCTTGGAGATCGACGTGGAAAAATTGCATGTCGATTTGCTCACGTTGAACGGTTCCAAGATCTACGGCCCGAAGGGCGTGGGAGCGTTGTATGTGCGTCGTGGCGTAAAGTTCCAAGCGCTCATGATCGGCGGGGGGCAGGAAAAGAATTTGCGGTCCGGGACGGAAAACGTTCCCGCCATCGTCGGACTCGCGAAAGCGCTCGAGCTCGCGCAGGCCGATCGCGAACGCGAATCCGCGCGTTTGACGGAATTGCGCGATCGTCTCGTCAAAGGCCTCCTCGCCATCCCGAAAACGATTTTGAACGGCCATCCGACGGAGCGGCTACCGAACAGCGCGAACGTCTCGTTCATCGATATCGAGGGCGAGGCCGCCGTGCTCTATCTCGACGCGGAAGGCGTGATGGCCTCGACCGGATCGGCCTGCGCCTCGGCGTCGCTTGATCCCTCCCACGTGATTCTCGCCACCGGCCTTTCGTACGAGGCGGCGCACGGTTCCATCCGTTTTACGCTCGGGCATTCCACGACGAAGAAAGAAGTCGACTACGTGTTAAAGATCATGCCCGGCATCGTCGAGCGTCTGCGCATGATGAGTCCGGTCAATCTTGATATGAAATATTTTAGCTAGCTTGGTAGCCGAGTAGCCTGGTAGCTTCGTAGTATTCCTACCGGGCTACAAGGCTACCCGGCTACCGGGCAAACAATATGGACCCAATTACCAAACCGACCTCCGAAGCCCGCAAGGGCGATATCGTCGCACCGACAAAAGAAAAAGGTTGGTTCTACACCGACACGGTGAAGGAGCACTTTTTTCATCCGAAAAACTTTCTGGACGGCGAAGAAGGATATGGCGATGCCTACATGGGCATGGTCGGTTCGCCGGCATGCGGTGATGCGATGAAGGTGTGGTTGCGCGTCGAGAAAGGCGCGGACGGCGTCGAACGCATCACGGAGTTCAAGTGGAAAACGTTCGGGTGCGCGTCCGCGATCGCGTCCACGTCCATGTTGTCCGTGATGGTCACGGAGAACGGCGGATTGCCGATCGAAGAGGCGCTCAAGCTTCGTCCGCAAGACATTATGGGCCGTCTCGGCGGATTGCCGGCGCGCAAAGTGCATTGCTCGGTGCTTGGCGACAAGGCGTTGCGTAGCGCGGTGAACGATTACTATCGGAAAAGCGGGCAGCACGAGAAAATAAAAGTCGAAGCCGGCCGCATCATAGATAAGGTACTCAAAATCACCGACCATGACATCGAAGAGGCGGTGCTCGAAGGGGCCGACACGCTCGAAAAAATGCGGCAGCGTACCAAGGTCGGTACGGGGGACCCGTCTTGCATCCCGGAAGTCGAGCAGCTCATCCGGTTTTACAAAGAAAAGTATTTTGGCTGATACTCGGAGCTTGTCGAAGAGCCTTCGACTCCGCTAGGCTGCGCTCAGGCAATACACTTATGACCAAACCGCTCAAAATATCCAAAGTCGTTGTGGATCGCGACCTCTGTATCGGCGCCGCGCCGTGCGTGACGGTCGCGCCGGGCGTGTTCCAACTCGACGAAGAAAACAAGGCGTACGTCGTGGACCAAAAAGGCGCGGACGACGAAACGATTCTGCTCGCGGCGCAGGCGTGTCCCGTGCAAGCGATTATTGTGTACGACGAAGACGGGAATCAGGTGTATCCGTGACCTCCCCTGACCCCTCCTTCAAAAGGAGTGGAACAGAAAAACCCGACCTGTTATCCGTGAGACGGATTTTTGGTCGGGTCAGACTTGAGTCGGGCGCCGAAGGTGTACAGGAGGGTCAGCCCGTCCTGCCCGACCTTGGTCCACGCAGGCTTGCCGGAGGTGATCATGCGCTCGAACATGGGAGCGAGGGCGGCGAGGCGGCGGAACCGTTCGCGCAGTTCGTTCAGTTGTTCGGTTCGTTGCGTGACGATCTCTTCCGTCTCCTCGATCTGGTCGCGGTAGAGCTGGAGGATCGTCATCTGGGACGTGAGCTCCTTGACGCGCTCGCTCAGCTCCCGATCGAGCGTCTTGATGCGCCTCGCGAGGCGCGTGTTGTCGATGATTTTCTCATCGCGCTCGTTCAGGAAGGTGCGGCGCTCCTCTTGACGCAACCGCTCGACGGCTTCGAACGCGTCACGCTGGATCTTCAGCTCCTCCTGCGTGAGCACGAGACGGGCCCGCAGCGCGGCCGAGTTTTTCATGGCGGCCTCGAAGAGGATCTCCATGGCGCGCCGATGCAGGAGCGGGTTTTCTTGCGCGAGATCGGCGAGCATTACGACCGCGACATGCACGTCGGTTTGCGCGACGACGCGCACGTCCCGGTTGATGCCGATTACGTCTTTCGATCCCAGCATGATGGGGTCGGCGTCGGGCTCTCCCTTTGAGGAGACCGCCGTTTCCTCGGCCGTTCCGCTCAGGATCACGTAGTATCCGAGCAGGGTCTCGATATCGAGGATGACCTCTTTGGCGCGGAACGTCCGGGCCGGACACGCGAGCAGGACCGCGATCTCGTCGCCGTGAGGAAGGTCGACCTCGGTATTACGATCTTGTTCTATCCACTCGATCTCCTCGTCCCTGTGTTTCTTTGGCAGCGGAACGAAGACGCCGGAAGGTCGCTTGGGGGCCGGAGGCGTGTTGGCCATGGTTACTTCTCCTTCTTCGAGTTTGTATCCGCCGTAGGCGGAGAAAGTCCTGTCGTCTCCACGGCATGCGGAGAACGTCCGACCATAGCGAAAAACGGGTCGGATGTCAATGGGTTTTAGCCTTTTTTGGCTAGAATCACGATCCTTCGGACCAGGTGCTGATCCGGTCTCGCATAGTGCAAATCATCACGCACGATTTTGAGACCGGCCGACTCTGCGGCGCTCCGCGCATCCGTCTTGATGCTGCCTTGGGCCGAACGATATTCCGGCCACACGCATACGAGCCTTGCGCCGGGCTTCATCAAACCTGAAAGAACGGGCAAGGACTCCTCCCAGACGCGCTCGACGGACTCTTTGTTCTGCAACAAAAAAGCTTTCGGCTCCTGTCCGTGTAGCGGCTCGCCGAGGTATCCCTCCGTCACGATCGCATCGAATGGTTCGTGCACGTGTTTTCCGATTTCCTGTGCGGGAGAAACAAGAAGCCGGATATCCTCGACGCGTTCTTTGGAAAGCAGATGTTGTTCGGCCAACCATTCGAAGTTGCGCTTCGATCCTTCGACTTGTTTTGCGTCGATATCGGAGCCGACGAGCGTCGTGCTCGGAAGCATGAGTGCGGCTTCCATAAGCGCCGTCCCGCCTCCGCAAAACGGATCAAACAAGCTGCTCTTTGCTCTTTGTTCTTTTCCAACTGCTAGATTCACCATCATTCTTGCGAGTTTGGGCGGTAACATGCCCGTTTTCGCGTCGCGGAACGGGCGGCCGTAGTCGCGTAAGCTCCACGCATCGGCGTTTTGGACATGTGTCGTGAGTCCGACCACGAGCCGGTTTTTTTCGACGCCGATCACGAAATCGTATCCTTCGGTCGTGAGTTTGAGTTTGGCGACGGCGGCCGGTGAGATCTCCCCCTTGTCTCCCGTGACCCA
>ERZ1292633.356-Hain-H41-02um-R1-356-length-56609-cov-45_pt1 | contig 56609 bp, 57 predicted proteins | sample MGYA00564406_ERZ1292633 | MGnify/ENA primary metagenome ERZ1292633 (study PRJEB36523, sample SAMEA6512639) | groundwater metagenome | collected 2019-01-08 | study: AquaDiva: Metagenomics assemblies of 32 groundwater samples | reverse complement strand
AGAGTTCCCCAGCCCCCACTTTGGGCGATAAGAATATTAGGGCTTACAACGAATAAAATAATAAAAAGAAACGGCATTAAAAAAAGTTTTTTCATCATAGAGGCATTGTACGGTACGATTGGCGTGAAGATGACGAAATGTGTGGACAAGTTTGTGAGTAGTCCGGGCAACAACGCATTTTTCGATTTCAGTAAATAATACCTTGTACATTAAACACATCATCACATGGTAACAATGGAGACCGGCAAGCCAGAAAAGTCCCCCATATACAACAGTACGGTATCATCTGTACATGCGAGTTCTTGCTATTGATCCGGGATACGGCCGTTGCGGTGTGGCGATCGTTGATAAAGATGGCGGAAAAGAAATTCTTATTTACTCCGCATGCATCGAAACATCCGCCAAGATGGACTTCCCTGAACGACTCGCGCGTATTGTGAGCGAGTGCGAACGTTTGATGAAACAGTACAAACCAGATTCGATCGCAATCGAAACTCTCTATATCACAAAAAATCAGAAAACCGCGATGCACGTAGCCGAGGTGCGCGGCGCACTCATCGGCGCGACAGCAAGAGCAGGATTGCCAATCTTCGAATACACTCCGGGAGAAGTGAAGTCGGCGGCGGCAGGCAACGGACGCGCCGACAAGAAGGCGGTTATTAAAATGCTACACGCACTTCTAAAAATAGAAAAAGAAATAAAATACGATGACGAGTATGACGCCATTGCCATCGGCATAACGCATCTCGCCCGCCACAGGGAGCAGGGGAGCTCATTGGGTATATAATGGACCACAAATGAGGAAATTGCGTCGGCTTTGGAAAAAGCTTCCATCGTGGATGGAATTTGGAATATTGGCCTGCCTTGCCATCGGCTTTATTGTTCTCGGCGGAGGAATTATTTGGGCGATAATCGCACCGCTTCCCGCCATAAACAATTTTGAAAATCGCAAGGTTGCAGAATCTACAAAAATCTTCGACCGTACGGGAAATATCGTGCTATTCGATGTCTACGGGCAAATACGCCGTACCGTCGTACCCCTTGAAGAGATTTCTTCATACATACAAAAAACGACCGTGGCGATAGAGGATGCGGAATTTTACACCCACAAGGGATTCCGTCCCCTTTCTTTCGCGCGAGCAATATTTGTTAACATTTCTACTGGAAGCTTCAGCCAGGGAGGCTCCACTATTACACAACAAGTCGTCAAGAACGCGCTTTTAACGCAAAGAAAGACCGTGGCACGCAAAATTGAAGAGATCATTCTCGCCCTTCGGCTTGAGCGTGCGTATTCAAAAGACCAAATACTCACGACGTACCTAAACGAAACACCGTACGGTGGCACTATTTATGGCGTACAGGAAGCAAGTCAATTTTTCTTCGGTGTCGACGCAAAAGACGTCGACCTCGCACAGGCGGCATACCTCGCCGCGCTTCCGCAGGCCCCGACAAGATACTCGCCGAGCGGAAATCACCGCGACCTTCTCGATGCACGCCAAAAACTCGTCCTCAAGAGAGCATTGGAAGAAAGACTAATTACCAAAGAGGAATATGAACGCGCCCTAAAGGAGCCCGTCGAATTCAGGAGCAAGGCGACCGCGGGCATCAAAGCCCCGCACTTCTCCTTCTTCATCCGCGAATACCTCGAAGAAAAATACGGGGCAGATGCCGTGGCACAGGGCGGACTTCGAGTGATTACTACACTCGATTGGGAACTTCAAGAAAAGGCGGAAGAGATTGTTGCAAAGTATGTGCCAGGAATGTTGAAAAATTTCAACGCATCCAATGAGGGCGTCGTTGCCGTGGATCCGAAGTCCGGACAAATACTCGCAATGGTCGGCTCACGCGGATATTTCGACGAGACAATAGACGGGAAAGTGAACATAGCGGTTGCGCATCGGCAACCGGGATCCTCTTTCAAACCCTTCGTTTACGCAACCGCCTTCAAAAAAGGATACACGCCGGAAACGATAGTGTTCGATCTGAAGACGCAATTCTCGACACGCTGTGCGCCGAGTGATCTCAGCAGCGAGGATCCGTGTTATTCGCCCAACAACTTTGACGAAACCTTCAAGGGCCCCATTACTCTCCGAAACGCCTTGGCGCAATCAGTAAACATCCCTGCGGTTAAAACCCTGTACCTCGCGGGAATAACGGAATCTATACAGACCGCTCGAGATCTCGGCATAACGACACTCGCAAAGAAAGACCGCTACGGGCTCACCCTAGTTCTCGGTGGTGGAGAAGTAACACTCCTTGATCTTACCGGAGCATACGCCGTTTTCGCGAACGACGGTGTGAAAAATCCGCCAACTGGAATCTTGCGCGTAGAAGACAAGGCTGGAAATGTGCTTGAAGAATACAAACAGCAAGATGACCGCGTATTAGACGCGCAAATAGCTCGACAAATCAGCGATATACTTTCAGACAATACCGCACGCACGCCGGAATTCGGCGCGAATTCACCCCTCCACTTCCCCGAAACTCCCGTCGCGGATAAGACGGGAACAACTAACGACTATCGCGATGTATGGATCGTCGGCTATACGCCGGGAATAAGTATCGGTGCATGGGCTGGCAATAACGACAACTCTCCCATGGAAAAGAAAATAGCGGCTTTCATAATTGCCCCAATGTGGCACGAGATCATGGAGTACGCATTGCAAAAATATCCATCGGAAACATTCACACCGCCCGCACCGGAGAACCCAGACACATTACCCGCTGTTTTACGCGGTTCATGGAATACGAATGCGGAACAAGGTGTCCATGAAATTCTTTATTGGATCAATAAAAACAATCCGCGCGGAGGACTGGGGGGAAATACCAATGATGCGCAATTCGCTCTATGGGAGTACCCGGTCTCGCTTTGGGCAGGGCGGATATTCACACCCGGACAGGGAGAACATGGCACCACGACACCACAATCTTTAACAGGAGATCGTTTTCACATCACCTCCCCCACATCTAACACAGCCCTTCCACTCCTTGGTCCAATAACATTCTCCGCATTCCATCCGCGTCCAGACGCAATTTCACGCGTTACTTATTATGTAAATGGGGAATACGCGGGGGTTTCCGGTCAATTTCCCTATTCAGTGCCTTTTATCCCACAGTCAGGCGGTGTAACGCAATTAAAGGCAGTTGCCGATACCACAGCGGGAAAAGAGGAAAACTCAATCGTCTTCACGATACAATAATTACTTTGTGGTTCGGCTATCGATTCAATGGCATCACAAGATATGTAAATGAGGAATCCGATACGCCACGGATGACAAGTGGCTTGCCCGCGCCAGCAAACTTAAGCAGTATGGAGTCCGACTCAATTACAGGCAAACAGTCCGCCAAATACCCTATGTGAAAGTTTATATCAAGATCCTCCCCGGAAAGCGCCGCATCTATCGAATCGGACATTTCTCCCACATCTTGCGAGCGGGCTGTTGCACTAAAAATTTTACGCTCAGGATAAACATGTAATCCCACATGTTGATCATTACCGGAAAATATGCGGGCCTTTTTTAGCATTTCTGAAAAATCACCCTTAAGAATCGTAGCCTCCGTTGAGAATGTTTTGGGTATTATTTCTTTATAATTAGGAAAATTTCCATCCACCACGCGAGAAATAAACCTTATATCGTCCGCCATAATAGTAAGTTGTGATTCCTCAATAACAATGGTTATTTCGTCGTGGTTGATTTTTTCAAGTACATGCACAAGCTCTAGGGCGTGCTTTAATGGTATTAGGGTCTCTGATTCCCCACTATCGCCCACGATTATCTTTTCTGCGAGACGGAAGGAATCCGTGGCGACACAGGTAAGTTTTTTACCCCCAAGCGCAATATATACGCTTCCAAGCTCGGGTCGTATCATAGACGGGGACGCCGAATACAAAACCGATTGAATACCGCTAATTAGACGCCCCCTAGACACACGAATTCCACCGGTGCCGTTGGTAGTGGGCAGTGTCGGGAATTCATCATACGGTACAGATTTGATAATAGTTTTATTTCCCTTGGACTCGACTACCAAATTACCGTCATCCACGCTCAATACCACTTTCCCCACCCCTATTGATCTTATCGTTTGAGACAAAACACCGGATGGCACTGCGATTTTACCCTCCCCCTCCATATTGCAATGTATTTTGATTTCAATTGCAGCCTCTAGGTTAGTTGCCCTCAAAAATACACTCGCACCAACATCGATAAGGATACAAGATAGAACTGGTAATGATTCTTTTTTCCCAACAATTCTTTCCGCCATAAGAATTGGATTTAGAATCTTTTCTTGGGACATTGATAATTTTATATTCATATATTAAGAAAGAATTAGATATTAAAACTACTATTATTAATAATGGTGTGCATGATGTGGAGAAGTGTTTGGAAGTGAGTGATGTCGCGATATTTTTAGGATGTGATTATGTGGAAAAGTTGTAATACTTATGGGTATATCGGTGTTGATAAGTTTTTTTATTTTTTTCTAAAAAGCAGTTAAGGTTATTTTCATATACTACACATACATTATCCACAGTGTTATACAAAGATTATGCGTGAATTAGCATGCGTATGTGGTCGATCTCTTGCTCCAGTGAAGGGCTGGATTTCATCTCTTCCTTTATCTTCTCGCAAGAGTGAATTACTGTTGTGTGATCGCGACCACCAAGCTTCTCTCCGATTAATGGATATGAGGCGTTAAATTCTTCACGAAGAATATACATAATTATTTGCCTTGGTTTTACCACTTCCCTCTTTCGGGTTTTTTCGTAGATGCTTTTCTCGGGGATTTCATAGTATCCGGCTATACGGCGCACAACCTCATCAGGAGATATGCCTTTATTCGGCTTGATGTTGTGTTTTATGAGTGTTCGTACGTCTGACAGGGAAACACCTTTTCCTTTGAGTTGGGACTTACAAACAATCATATTGAGTATTCCCTCGATTTCGCGTATGTTGCCATGAACGCTTTCGGCAATGTGTTGGATGATGTCGTCGGGAACCGAAAAGCCGTGGCTTTCCAGTTTGGCTCTTATGATTGCCACCCTGGATTCAATATCCGGCTCGGGAATTTCTGCAATCATTCCTGCGGAGAAACGACCCTTGATTCTGTCCTCGAAGCCCCCGAGCAATAGTGGGTGCTTATCGGAGGAAAAAACTATTTGCTTATTGCTATCGTGCAGTGCGTTGAATAAATGGAATAACTCCTCCTGTGTTTTTTCGGTGTTGGCGATGAATTGCACGTCGTCCATGATTAGCACATCGTTCGCGCGGTATTGATCCTTGAAGCCATTGGCGCGACCGGCTCGGACTGCGTTGATGTAATCAACCGCGAAACGTTCTGAGGTAACATACAATACTCTTTTGTTCGCATGTGTTTTCTTGAAGTGATTGCCAATCGCCTGTATGAGGTGTGTTTTACCGCGTCCTGTTGCGCCGTAGATGAAAAGCGGATTATAAGCAAGTCCCGGCTTATCAATTACGGCCTTGGAGGCGGCATGGGCGAGCTGGTTGAAGGGACCGACCACGAATGTTTCAAACGTGTAACGAGGGTTTAAATTGTCTCGCCTGTCTATGTAGAGATTGTCGAGGTCCATTGAAACATTGTCGACTGACTGTGTCCGCCCGGATTTTCTGATTTCGATTGGAGAAGATATTACTCGGTGCACCACAAATTCGATGGCGCGAACCGCCGGATCCATACTCCGGAGTGCGCTCATTATTAGTTTGTGATGTTTTTCCAAAAGCCACTCTTTAACTATTTTGGAAGGTACTGCGACTTGGACTGTTTCCCCATTGCGCCCTGCTACGTCGGTGTTTTTAAACCACGTGCGAAAACTTGCCTCCGAGGTGCCCAGCTCGATTTGAACAAGTGCATTTTGCCAGAGTTCGTGGTTAGTCATACTTTCTTTTTGGGAGCGCGTATAAATTTGGCACGAACATCATAATACGCGCATTTTTAGAGAAGCAAAGTCAATAGAATTCTAAAATTGTGTTCACATGATGTGGATAATCTGTGGATATGCTCGCTACGTATCCGCTTCCCGCGTAACTACTCAGCCGTTCCCAGTCTGCCGTCTTTGCACCACAAGGGCATTTCCATTTTTCTAACATGGATTACCATGTTGAAAATTTGGTCACGTTCGGAGCGAAGCCATCCAGAATCCTACCACATACATCTGGATCGCTTCCCTGCCTGCCATGCCTGCGCAGGCATGGCAGGCAGGGCAAGGCTCGCGAAGACGAATATCGGAAATCGCTGAATGCTTACCTTCCCGCTACTTGTAGAAAATCAAAAAACAGTGTACCCTCTTTTTATGAAACGAGTGTATCAGCCGAAAAAGCGCAAGCGAGCGAGGGCTCACGGGTTTCGCAAGAGGACGAACAGTGCCACTGGGAAAAATATACTTGTGCGCCGTCGTCGTAAGGGACGTGCACGGCTTTCAGTGTAATGCCGAAGCTATATCGTTTGAGTCGCTCGGATTTTGCAATGGGTCGGGATGCGATAGCGCGTTGCCATGGCAGGTTTTTCTCGCTGTCGGTTACTCCCCTTCCTTTGGGTAGACACCCGCTGTTTGCGTGTGTGGTTTCAAAAAAAGTGGCATCGAAGGCCGTTCAAAGAAATCGAATAAAGCGGCACTTTCGAGAGGTTGTCCGAGTACATATACAAAAAGGTATCAATGCCCCGCCATTGGTTTTTGTATTTCGTGCGAAAGTCGGCGTGTCGGGGACAGCATTCGCGGATGTTTTTAATGATATCGGTGGTCTCATCGATAAAATGTCCAATACGCGCTACAATGCCTCTCAATGATTTCTACGCTATTCCACATCGCTGTCTATGACCCCCTTTATAATGGGCTTATTTTTTTGATTGAGATCATCCCCTCCCACGACGTGGGGTTTGCCGTTATATTACTCACGATTGCGGTACGAACGATTCTTTTCCCTCTTTCACGTCGCGCCATCGAGACTCAGGCGGCGATGAAAAAAGTCGCACCAGAGATTGAGCGACTGAAAGAGACACACAAAGATAATCGAGAAGAACAGGGACGTGCCATATTTGCGCTTTATCGAGAGCGCGGTGTGCATCCATTCGCCAGCGTAGGTCTTCTTATCGCACAATTGCCTGTTATATTCGCGCTTTACTGGATATTTGCCGTCGGAGGCTTGCCTGAAATTTATCAGAACCTCCTGTATTCTTTTACGCCAACACCGTCCGTAGTCAACATGGCGTTTTTAGGCTTTATAGATATGGCCGGACACTCGCTAGTTTTGGGGGTTCTTGCGGCGGTAGCGCAGTTTGCATATACGCGGCTTTCGATGGGCAAGCGCATTCCATCCTTACCCGCCGCGCGAGGGACATCATTTTCTGCCGATCTCGCGCGCAGTTTTGATCTACAGGCTCGTTACATGCTCCCCGCCACATTTATTGTGCTTTCTTATTTTATTCCGAATGCCGCCATGCTTTATTTGATAACGAGTAATATATTCATGGTTGGTCAAGAATTTTACTCTGGCAGGAGATTTTAGCGCTCTGTATTTTTCTGGCAGCTGGAAGTCGGTAACACGCGCTCACTTCGGATGTTTGCGGATGCTCACGATGTAGTACGCGTCGTGCGCGATGAGAAAATAGAACCGCCATGAGCGGTTGATGCGCGCCTGCCACAATCCTATGGATTCATCGTACTTCTTGGCGTGAAGAGAGGGATGGCGGATGTCGTTCACGAGAAAACGGATCTGCTTATCCGTCGCGCGTCTCAATTCCGTTGGCAATAATTCGTAGCAACCATACGCCTGCACTGAGAACTCGAAGCGCATACCGTGGAGCGTTTATCGTTTGCTTCTCAACTTCCTATACCGCTGGAAATCCGCCATGCTCGCAAATGGGCCAATCGTCCGACCGAGCCGGATATCCTCGAGCGCTTTGCGGACATCCTCACGCAACTGCGCGTCGATGCGCGAGACGGGCGCGAAAAATATCTTGCCGTCGCGCTCCGCGAGCTCGACGATGTCGCCAGTGGCGATTCCCATGCGGGTCCGTATCTTCTTCGGGAGAGTCAGTACCCCGCGCGCTTGCATCCTGACTGTGGCGATGGTCATGCAATGCAGTATTACGGAAATACGGAAAAATGCAAGTCGCGTGGCTGTAAGGTTCGGCGATTTCCGATATTCGTCTTCGCGAGCCTTGCGAAGCGATCCAGATGTATGTGGTGGGATTCTGGATTGCTTCGCTTGCGCTCGCAAGGACGGCGGACTGGGAACGGCTGAATAGTTACTTTCCGGCAGCTGGAAGTCGGGGACTTTGTGGAGTATAGTGCGCCAATGGAAAAATCGGTTGAAACAACTCTGAAAGAGTTTCTTGATGCGGCTCATATTGCGTATGGAGGCATCGTTCAAAGCGAAACGGCAGGGCAAATGATTTTTTCGATTCAAACCGAAGACCCCTCTCTTATAGGCATGAATGGGGATACGGTTCAGGCACTTGATTATCTTGTGAAGAAAGTCATAGAGAAACGCATGTCCCCTGTCCCGCTCAATGTGGGCGAGGTTGGTACGGATTTACGCATTCCTCGGTTTCTCGTGGACGTGAACGACTACCGCGTCAAGCAAATCAAAGATCTGCAAAACAAAGCACTAATGATGGCGGAGCGAGCACGTTCGCTCCAGTACAACGTGGAGCTCTCTCCGATGAGTTCTTACGAGCGTCTTATTATACATACAGCTCTTCAGGGTGCTCTGAATGTGAAAACGGTATCAGAGGGGGAGGGGCGCAACCGTCGGGTTGTAATTCAATACGCGAGTGAGATTGATCGCAGTGTGCAGTAGGGCTTACCGCTGGGAAGAATGGTTCATCATAGGCGTCGCATTCGTTCAAATACGGATTTGGTGTCTGTGGCGGGCGCCGTTGTCTGTTCGGTCGATCCCCTCTCCGCGGTCACTTTAAGTTCCAGTATTTGCGGGTTTATTTGTCTTAGGATTAGATAAACTGCGATAAGTAGAAAGAGACCAAGCAAAGTTTCCCGTATAATTTCTTTTGCATGTTCTTTTGTACTCCATAAATCACTCGCCACATACTGGAAACCAGCCCATGCGAGACGCAGAACGGCGAGGATCGCGCCTATTGATATTGCGCCAACGAATATCTTATTGAGGAACGGTCCCAGTTCCCCCGGCGGGGTGTTATAGGCGTCTCTAAGTTTTGTAGAGTCCTTGAAACATTCTAGCGCGATGAATTTTCCATCGGCACTTGCGCATTGGGCAAATGCAACACGCGTGCTTGTGAGGAAGATTCCTGAAAAACCGAGTGTCACGATAATCGTTAGCAGAAAGACTCGTCTTTTTTTAAGTAGAAACGGCATATTTATTCTTTTATACGCAAAAGCCAAAGTGCCTTGTCGCGTGCGTTAGTAAACGCGATGTAATTACCTCCATCGTCAATTATAGGGTTCTCGACATCAAATGGGACGTTGCCCGGCGGGGATAATATCTCCGCAGAGGCATCTTTCGCGTCTACGCGCCACCATGCGTCTGAGGTGTGCTCTTCCCCGCGATGCCACCTGTCTAGAAAGTTAACGGAGGGCTTCCCTTCCGGTACCGCGCAGTAAGCAATCGTTTTCTCATTGCGACTCCACACGCATTTATCCGCAATGGTTTTGATTGGTAGGGCGACGCTTGTCGATTTTTCGTCGACCTGCGCGAATAGTGCCAGGCCCCCGCTTGAGCTTCCGTACAGAAACGCAGAAGATGAAGGGTGTGGCAGTAGTGTTAGTCCAGGGACATTTCTGATTAGGGGGATTAGCGTATCGCCATTTCCCACAATATACGCACTTCCCGCAATGCCGTCAGACGATCTTTGCACTATGATTACGCGACCGTTTGACGCCAAGTGCATTTGCCAGTCCGATACGTTGGAAGAAAAAAGTTTTTGCGGTTTTGTTCCGTCCCATGCCGCACGGAACCCGACGGCCTCGCCTTTTTCGCGCTTGATGTAAAGCAGATCATCGCCCGCTAGGCTTCTGAAAATGGCGCGTATCCCGCTTGGCAGGGGGTTTTGTATGAGTGTGCGTTCCTTTACATCAGACGTGGAGCTTGCGGAGATTGTTCCCACTGCGGTAATTATGGCGCCTGTTTCACTAACACTTCGCACGATTATTCCCCTCTTGCTGGCTATCGCCTCATAGACGTAAGGAATAAGCGTGTTGGTGAGGCGTTCAACTACCCCTGTTTTGAGGTCAACGTCAAAAATATATCCGGTCGAGCGCTCCATAAAACGGAGCATGGTCGAGGTCGAACTGCTTTTTTGTGTAGAGAGCGCGTTACCGATAAAACCTAAACCGGCCGTCGGCGTTTTCCCCACTTGAGCGAGTCGCGGTAGCGCTCCATCCGAACGCTCGCTTTTCCCGCCGACCGGAGTCGATAAACTTGATACTATATTTTCGTATGTATTACCTACAGTGCTTCCGAAAGACGGCGGTTCGCTTCCCAGTCCGCGACCAGCATCTTCTTTAGCAATTTTTTCTTGCCTGGCCTGTATAAAGAAATACCAAAAACCGAGCGCGATTAAAATAAGCGCGATGATTACAAGGAGTGTATAACGAAACGCGGAAGAAGTTTTCATACTTGTCATTGTGTATTTGTGAACGGGTCGTTTACGAGTCTTTCTGAAGAAAGCGTCATGCTCCACGAACCGAAAGAATTTAGAAATAGATTGGTTGCATGCGATAGTGCCAGTTCAACGAAAGCCAATCCGCTCGACCCGCTCGCATTGATGGTTATGGAATTTGGCCGTTCAGGATTGTTCGTGATTGCATTGCCGTTCACCTTCCATTTATAGATTAAAGAGTTGTCGTCATCCATTTGCGCTTCGGCAAAATACGGTATGGCAACTAGAGACATTTCTACTTCTCCTCGGTAGTTTTGCAGGTTTTGCGAGAGGATTGCATTATGGTACATGACTCCGGCTAGTGGATGGTTCTCGTAAAGAACAAGGCGCGGCTCGACCGATGGTATGCGGACAATCTCTTCGGTCTCGAATAGACCATCCAACGAGCGTGCATGGACACTTATCGTATCGGTACCTAAAAATGACGGGCCTCCTAAAACCGCTCTCCCCGCCCCGCGACCGGATATTTTTTGCAGAACATAGTCGTTCCTGCGCCATGTGAAAACTATATCGCTCACGGGAACTAAAGATCCGTTGGTGCGTTTGAATCGCGGAATTGCTTGGAGATAAAGATTGGTCCCCGCCGATGGAAGGGCTCGGCCGCGGAAAAACGGTGGCACATATGAGTCGGATTCCCAGAGAAGGTCAAGTTCTGTTGGGTTTATGCGCACGCTCTTCCTTACGCGCTCGATGCCGTTCTCGAACATAATCACAGTTACGGTTGTTTCAGTGCCTAATACTCCGGCTTTTATTTCTATATCGGCGACGCTCACTCCCCCGCCGATCTTCTTGCCGTTCTCGATCCATTCTAGGGACGTTAGGGGGAGATCTATACTAGCTGAGTGTGCGCTGATGCGCACGCTTTCCCCTGGACGCGGGTGAAGGGGTGACATCTCAAGCCTCAAATCGTTATCGAATCTTCCGAATAGTGCGCCAGTTTGCGCCGAAACCAAGTGAGGTAAGTATGTCGGGATTGCAGAGACAGTTACCGCGCAAATGGCAATGAAAAAAAATATCTTGTTTGTCGGCCGGTTCATACGGATATTTTCGATCCTTGCGCCTCATCTCGCGAGAGGGCATCTTTCAGTCGAAGCGCCGCGCTATTGGACGGAGACGGTGTGGGCGCTTGCGGAATACCTGCAGGCGTGTCTCCGGGTAATTGTCCTGCAGGCATGGATGCGCTTGAGAGATCCTGCTTCGCCTTTCGGATTGCGAGAATCTGCGAGGGGTCGGAAGTTATTATTTGGTCTTCAGTATAAGAGGCGATCACTTTAATGGCCACGTGTTTCAAGCCCGCAAAGAATATCCCCTCCCCCACATCGGATTCGAGCAGAAGATACTTTTCTTCATCCGATAATTTGAAAGTTTGCTGTACAAGATCGACGGATGTCGGCGATTGACGCAGAAGAAGCTGTATGGAAGAGTTGGTAATCATGGGGATTCCGTACGGAGAGTTCAAGAAGTCGGAGACGTCTTGCGTTATGGTTGAAATGCCGAGGAAGTATTTGCGGCCACGTTTCGCAATGCCAAAGAGGAACGATGCTGTGTCTTCACTACGCATCATCCACCACGCCTCGTCTATGACAAGGAGTCGTCTGCGTAGCTCTTTTCTCACAGTATTCCAAATGTGATGCGTAATGATGTACATCGCGGCCGGCTTCAGGTCGTCTTCCATGTCGCGCACGGAAAAGACCACGAGTTTTTTATTCATGTCGACGTTCGTAGGGCGGTTCATGAATCCCGACCACGTGCCTTTCGTGTACTTGGAAAGTCGCGTAATAAGCGAGTCTGAGCCTTCCATGCCGGAAAGCACGAGTTCGAAATCGGATAGAAGCGGAGGTTCGATGGCGGCGAAATTCGCATCGGCCGAAATGTCTTTCAGGGCGTATGTCTCGGTAATCGCCTTGTCTATAATGGCGTCTTCCTCCGGCGTGAGTCCCCCGAGCATGATGCGAAAAAGACCGACAAGAGTAATGATGTTACTGCGCAATACGTCGGAAGGATTTTCATCTTCGCGCGGGATCGGAAGATCAAAAGGATTTATGTGGTGTTCTGAGGAAAGCGAGATATTGAAATAGCGGCCACCGACCGTTTCCGCCAAATACTCATACTCGCGCTCGGGGTCGATGACGATCACTTCTGTGCTGAACATCAGCGAGCGCAATATTTCCAATTTGGTCAAGTATGATTTGCCCGCGCCCGATTTTGCGAAAGTAACCGAGTTGTAATTTTCCAAAGAAAATCTATCGAACAAAATCAAAGAGGAGTTATGACGGTTGATGCCATAAAGAATCCCCCGATCCGACGTGAGGTCGAAAGAAATAAAAGGAAATATGGAAGAGAGCGGTGCTGAGTTGAGCTTGGTGTGTACGTCAAGCTCGTCTGTTGCAAGCGGTAAAACCGAACGGAATCCCTGTTCTTGCTGAAAAAGCGCGGGTCGAATATACACAAGTCGCGATTCCAAAATGGAACGAACCTCGCTTTCGGTTTTGTCGATTTCTTCTCGCGTGTTTCCGTAAATTGTGAGATACAGGCCGACTTCGAATATTCTCTCCTGCGCCTGTTGGAGCGAGTCTCTCAATTTTTCAAGATCTTGATATGCAGTATCGAGTATCGGATCGCGGACCATTCCCTTCTCTTCGCGTGTCGATATCTGGCTTTGCACTTCCGCAACTTTTTTTTGGAATTTGCGCAACATCTCGTTGGTATCCATGGGATGTACGAAGATGGATATGTCGATCACTTTGTCCATGTTGATGATGGGAGCAAACCAGCCCGTAGTAAGAAAACGAGGGTATGAGATTACAAAAAAGGTTCGCGCTATTCTCTCTCCGAGATCAAGCTCTCGGGAATTGACCTTGAGTGCGTGTGGCGCGATTACGTCTTGAAGATTCAAAACTCCCGTCTGGTAAATCTCTTCGGGCAGTACAGGCAGTACATGCGTCGCGGACTGCTTCTTTCCCAGTGAAAAAAAATCTTTGATGTTCATATTTTATCTTGACGACTGTCCTCCTATGGCGGAAGCGGGAATCGGTTTTCCTTCCTCTCCAGGGTTAAACATCTTGTATAAAAGTTCAACGGCCTCTTCCGTGCCGAGCTGAACCGTTCGTACGCCCGTGCGTATCAATCCTTGCTGTACGATTGATATGCGTTGCTCAAGTTGGGACACTTGCTCTTCGAAGGTGCGGTTGGCTTCCGCGGAATTTTTCTTCGCGCGTTTCCACGGAAGCATAGACGTGGAGCTTCCCCCTGCAATCGGAGCGATGGTTGGCGAATACGGAACAGCTACAAAAAAGTTTTTTGTCATGATGTTGGCGGCCTCTGTAAAACTTTTGATGAATTCTATGTACTCTCGTATTTGGATGCGCATAAGATCGTCGAGTTGTTCTTTGTAAGCTACTTCAAGGGTTGCAATGTATGGTCGAATATCCAGCATGCGCGATTGTACGAATATTTGCACGCTGAAATCGAGTGAATTGAGGAAGTTTTGAAATTGTACGATGAATGCAGTTTGCTCATCTTCGGATTTTAGCGCGAAGTTAAGCGAGGATGCGAGAAGAACGGCACGCAGTCCGCCACCCTTGAGAACAATGACGCCATCGCGCACCTCTGATACGGGCACGAATTCTTGCGTCGATTTCGTTCCGGATCGTATTGTTGTTTGTTTGTTGGGCATGGTACGTTAGATTCTTGCTTCGCGTGCGGTTCGCACTGATCGTATTATTCCGCCACCACGCTCTCGCTCGCCGGCAACTCCCGCCGCGATTCTCTCTTTGATGTCCAGGCTCCACGCTAGTTCATGCAATTTACTATCCGATAACTTCGGGATATATACTTCCGAAACAGCCTTCATGTCCGAGCTTGCGGTTTTCTGTATCGGCTTCTTGCTTGCGTTGTTCCAAAGATATAGCTTGGAGCGTATTAGAAAATAAAAAGCATTTTCCATCCCAAGGATAAATGGACGGCCGTTCCACTGTATAAACGCAAGCGCCGCGGCGAGGCCGCCAATTCCCAGGATCAGTGGTCCTGAAAGATAAATCGGCAATACGCGATATATGAGATACGACGCCCCCGCGCCTCCGGTTATGTATATGAATTGTTTGAATGTAAGTGGTCCGAAAATTTTGTCCTCCACTTCTATAAATTGAGGCACCTGGAATTGCATGGCTGAATTATATCAGTATTTCTCGCTGAATCGTCGCATTATTCAGGCAGGGGGTTCTCTGTACGGATCATCGTGAACGTCTTTGCGTGCGATGGATGTTTCTCCGGGCACATATGCGCCGGATGTGGGCATGCGAATCGCCTTTTCTGTCGGCGCAGATTGGGACGGAGTTGCCGGTGTAATTGTACTAACTTCTATTGTTTTCTGGTCGCTGTTGTCCGTGTTCTCTACACCACTACTCAGCGTTTGTTCGCGCGCTGTTTCCACTCCGCTCATCTCTTTTGCTTTCGCCTCTGGATGTTCAAGCTCGCGCTCTAATTCCTGCCGGATCGGCTCAAATACGATACGCGAAATTTCATCCGTGAGTACTGCGGCCGCTTGAGCATCTACCCCCACCTCTTTTTTTATGCCCTCCTCCAAATCAGCCGGACTTTTGAATCCAAGCAGAGTAAGCATCACTTCTTTTTCAAGTTTCTCCCACTGATCAAGATAAAGCTTATTTGTATTCGCCAGTTCTTGCAAGCGTTTCTCGATGTCTGCAGAAGTAATCGCTTCTTGTACCACCTTAGGAAGCTGGCCTAGGCGCGTTAGAATGTCTTTTTTTAGTGTGTCGTCCATACTCTATTTTTTAGTTCCGCCCGATGGCGGGGATTCGAAGTTTACACCAGCACCTTTCGCACCGTCCCTGAGCCAGTTCGCCAGTTGTCGACCGTCAAGCTCTTTTGCGGCACCGCCGATTCTCTTGGATGCAGGATCATTATCAACGGAACCGAGAATTCCATACAGCGTTCCAAGCCGCGTGTGGGCTGATGTGCGCGCAACAGCTTTATCGCTTACGGAATTAGCCGCAGATTGTACCTGATCTCTTTTTTCTTCATCAAGCCTTCTGTGTTCATCACCGATTTGTTTAAGCATCGCGTTCGCGACTTGTTTTCTCCCTTCAACCGCCGTGTCTCCAGCCTCTTTGATTTCTTTGTTGAATCTGTCGAGACCTCCTGTTATTCCCTCGATCTCTTTATCAAGGCGAGCTATTTGTTCGATGGATCTGGCCTCTTGCTCTCTTGCGTCCCGCTCAACTTGCGCTCTTTGCTCCGCGTCGCTTATCGAAGCCGCCATGGCGATGCGTTGTCTTTGAGTGTTCCGCTCGGCTTCAGCGGTAGCTTTACTCATACCGGCGGCTTTAAGATCATTTTCCATCTTGGCAAACGGCGCCTCCCCTGCTTCCGCTCGAACCTTGTCAAGCGCAATCTTTTTCTCAGTTTCCGCAGGCTTCCTTGCATGCTCGGCCTCGACAAGGTTTTTCTTGTGAACTTCTTCATCAGACTTAAGGGCATCTCGTTTCGGCTTTTGGTCTGCGTCGGCTTTTTCTCCGTGTATCTCCTTGACCTCCCCTTCGCTTTTGAAGCCTGATGCACGCGCGTTCTTGAGCGACTCTTCCGCGATTCGCTTCATGCTTGCGTTATAGCCACCTTGCCCTACGTTACCGCCATACATGCCACCGAGGGTCGAGCCAAGAATCGCCTTGGTGGCCGTTTGCGCGGGTTTTGTACTTAATGCATCAAAGGAAGAGTTACCGAGACTTGTGGCAGCCCTCAGCCCTGCGCGTTCCAATAGGGTTGGCATTCTACCCTCTTTTGTTAGTTTGTTTGCAAGACCCTCTCTATATGCAGATGCGTTGCCACCGATCCACGTTCTCCCGGCTAGTCCCAGAAGGCGGGACGGACCCGCGAGTGCCGTAAGTGCCGCTACGCCAACGCCAGTCCGCAAACCTGTTTGTGCAGATCGGAATCCTGGAATGATTTTTGAAAATGCGCTGGATACCGCAAACGCGGCGTATAGTAGGCCGAGAACAAGTACAAAGTTGAGAAGCGCAAGAATGTGTATTTTGTTTGACGGGTCGGTAGCGAGGGCGCCGAGTACGCCAATCTGTCCGTCGGGTGCTAGCTTTTTCAGTGCTTCGCCCAGGGACTCTGCGACTACGATAGTAATCCACAATAGTGCCATAAGTATGGGTGCAAAAAAGGCGGTCTTGAGGAGCGATTCCCACCATTGTGAAAACATGGGTTGGACGTGTTGGGAAGGAATGAGCCAAGTTGCAAATGCGACGGCGGATGTGAGCATTAGGAATACTATCATTACGGCGCGGGAGAGAATGAGAAAAGTTCCGTACAGAAGCACAAGACTGACGGCGATGAGAAATATGAAAGAAATCAGTCCATACCCGAGCGCAGTAGATGCATCGTTGTTAGCTTCTGCGATTTTGCGCAGTTTGGCGTAGTCGTTTCCGATAAAACCTTCAGCACCGAGAAGCTTCATGAACTTCCCCGCAATACCACTAACTTTAGGCGTTGCCGGTGTTGCAGATTCCGTGTCTTCGACTGTTGTCGCCGTTTGATTTGCATTCTCTCTTATTCCTTTTACCATCTGATTATAAAATTGATATGCGGTAAAATTGGAGGCGTCTACTATTATCTTGGTGAAGAGCAGGCTGAAGTTGATGAGGACTGCAACTATCAACACGTGCGCAACTTTTTTCTGGTCGCCAAACTCTTTGACACCCAGAATGATGCTGATGGCAATGAAGACGAACATGCCGATGATTAAGATATTGGCTATATCGCGCAGGGCGGTCCATCCCGTGTCTATCCCATCTTTAATTAGACCAAGATACTTTCCAAACTCTACGATAGTGTATGTCAGCACGGTTTCAAATATCATTCCCGCAATCGTTGCAAACTCGACGCCGAGCCATATAAGGAACCTTCCCACTCCGGCGAATATCGCGCGCGTCCAACACCTCATAGGGGCTGTCAGGCTGTTCCATGTACCGCCACACGACATGTTCGCCGGTTCGTATCCTAAAACATTGATCGTGCCTATTATTTCTCCGCTTTTATCATCAATGCATTCATAAACGACAGTATAGTTCTGTTTTCTCGGAGTCGAGCCGGCAGGACATTTTTGTTCTCCAAATCCAATTCCCGATCCAGCTGTAGGACCCGTATTGTTCTGCGCTAGAGATACTTCTGGGACAAGAACAGCGCCCGCCGTGACTAGCATCAGTGTCAGTGCGATATGAGAAACTTGACGCCTAAGATTTGTTTTTTCCATATAAATCTATCTCTTCCACCGCTCTGCCCAGAGCCGGATTACTGTAGGATTTTGGATGTTGCACCAGCCTATGCTCGGATCGGGCGAGTCGCCCCATGCTTCCGCTGTGTCTGTGCGTAGTGTATCCATGGCGGAGCGTATGTCTTCGACTTGTGTCGTGGCGTTCGCCACGTCGTATTGCGAGTGGAGCGACCCCCCTGCGACGAGCGTATCGAGTTGTTGAAGCGCCAGACGCTGTGCCGCAACCGAGTTGGTATTCGTCACGCCTGCGATGAGTCTATCGATTAGGCTGACAGCTTTTTGCGCGGACTCTACGTTTTCGAGCGCCGCCTCTGCGAGAGGTGTGATTTGGGAATCAATAACTTGTTGCGAGAATGCAAGGGTACTTGTAGATCTGCTGATTTTTGCGGGGTCGAGCGTGATGCCGTTTTGACCGGCATACTCCTTCACCTTTGGAACGACAAGTGCCCAGCATTGGCGTTCTATGCCACGAATAGCGTTGATCGTTTGTGTTAGATTTTCTGCGATCGAATTCATCACAGCCAAGAATCTTCCCTCCACTTGTTTGGCCGCATTCAAAATGGTTATGGCCGCATTCACGGCGGCGTCTATTACTCCTTGCGAAGAGTCTCTAGAAACTTGATCGATATATGGCGTCCCTCCCCCTATGCTTCGTCCAAGTCCGGCGAGCCCTTGGCTATCTGTAAGCGCCTGTGTGGTAACGCTTGCAAACAGAGCGCCTATCATTTGTCCTATATCGTTTGCGCTTTCGAGTTGTCGCACGGGGCTTCCCAGAATTTGCTGGAATGATTCCTGGACAACGGATGACGGTGTCAGGATCTTTTCTTTAAACGGGTCTTGATCGTTGTCGGTTACAGCATAGAATCCTCTGCCCCAATCCCAAATAGTTTTTTGGTTGGCTATTGCCTCGGCTCTCACGGCATCCATTGCATCTTTTTTCTCCATGTATGCGAAGAATAAATTACAAGCCGGATCTCTCAATTCTGCGAAATTTTCAAAACTGAATTCATTTTCTGTCGGATTCTGTGTCGCCATAGCAAGATCGCCTTTGTATCCGCACTCTTGCTCTTCGGAGCCCCTTGTCTCGGCCCTGTAGTTTATGGCAAGTGCGCGCGGGATTTTATCTCGATATAGCGGGTGTACGGTTTTGAAAGGGCTTTGCAAATATGTAAGCGCGGCCCGGTCTTCTATGGGCTCCAAATCGTCGGGAATATTAACCACGTAGCGTTTATTGCCCTCGCGCCCCGTTTCTATGCCGATGTATTGTTTCTTTAAAAGTGCAGAGGTTGCGCTTTCTCGAAGCCGATCTTGCAATGGTCGCAGTACGCATTCTTTGTAAACTAGGATGCCGGTGTTCAAAGTGACAGCCGCGTCGTTAACCGGTACATATGTACCACCTATTGCGGCTAGTGTTCCGGCGCTGGCACCTGCACCGGCGGTCTGATTGCAACCGAATATGCCCTCTTGACTGAATTCGTATTGTTCCGTGGTCGAGTCATCCGGAGGGGCTGTCGGGGTTACTGTGTGTCCAGCTATGTGGGCGGCGCTCGCAAAAATAGGCATGCATGCCAGTAATGCAAATCCGGTTACCGCCATCCGCCAAATTGAAGTTGATCTCAATTTCATATCTTTTTTGAGCGATAATATGTAGCCAGAGAATTGAATGAAGTCAACAGGTTGGCTTCTCCCGTGTTGTATGTTTGCAGGAGTGCGGCCGCGGCGAACGCATCATCTGCATGGATCGCCATTTTTTCCACTATAGTTCCGAATTCCGAGAGCGCATTCAGAATTCCAAGATGTTCTTGTACTGCGTCTTCCGGAACGGTTATGTTGGCAGCTTGCGCGACCGCTTTTTGATAATTTTTGGACGTTACTGCAAGTTTTTCCGTATATATCGGATCATTCGATCCTATGTAATTGGCGAAAAGCTTTAGTTCATATCCCGGATTTCCAAGTAGAGGCTCAAGAGCTTTGCGTAAATCACCGCGATACGCGAGCATGCGATCGTATGAGGCGTTTGGGTCGGTTTTTATGTCGCTGATAGAGTAAATTTTGTACGAAATGTTTGCCCGCAGGGAAATTGCAATATCTTTCGCGATCTTCTCGCCATCCTTTTTTGTGTATATACCCGCTTCGTTCAGTGCCGTATAAGAGTCTATAAGTACTCGAGCGACATTTCCTTCTATGTTCGAGATTCCATCTTTGTCCTCCGAAGCGTTTGCGGATGAAGATGAATCCAATTCGTTTGATGAATTATGGATAGGGGCTTGCCAATCGATATTCCCGTATGGGGTCGAAGTCCGTTCGCTAAGAGACGAATGTTTGGTATTTTTTGCGCTTACCGTATTTCCTCTTAAAAAAAACTGATGCATTTGCCAAACGCCCACTATCACAAGTGCGAGTACTGAAATAGAGGCGAATGTTGCCATGCGAAAAAAATCCACGCTTGCTTCTGCGCGTTCTGCCATATGCTCGAATTATAACCGCCAACTGCGGATAATTTGCGGATGAAAGGTGGACATCAAGCTTTTGTGTCCACTCGCTATGGACTTTTACTATACCACTGCAGAGTTAGTGAAAATGGTCTACATGCTCGACCGCCCTCTCCTCTTTCTCAAGTACCTTCTGGTCGGCGGTTTTCTTTTTCATAAGCATCATTACTGTAACGAGTGAGGTAATCGGCACAGCCAGCACGAGGCCGATCGAGCCGATCATGGTCCGGATGACTTCAGTAGCAAATAATTCTCGGTTAAGGTTAAGTGAAAAGCTAGAATCGGTGGTCGAATAAAAAAGCAAAAGGAGCGGGAGCGACGCACCAACATACGCGATTGCCAGCGTGTTCACGAGTGCGCCAATATGCTCTCTCCCGATACGAAGTGCACGCTTGAAAATAAAACTTCGAGGCAAATGCGGTCCAATGCGATGCAATTCCTCAACCGCAATAGCCTGGCTGATCGCCGCGTCGTAGAGCACACCGAGCAAACCGATAAGAATGCTACCGAGAAGAAGGCCGACGAAATCAATCGTGCCGTTCGTGTCAAAATTTAGATACACGGATTCCTCGGAAGCGAAGCCGCTCAAACGTGTCACGTCAACCGCGTAATATGCAAGTCCACCTGTAAAGAGAATGGTAACAATCATGCCGATCACGGCTGAGGTGGTTGTCTTGTTGAATCCGTGCGTTATGTATGACCCGAGCACTATGATGAGCGAGGCAACCCCGACACTCACTAAGATCGGCGAGTAGCCGTGCAGAATGCCGGGGAAGAGCAGGTAGAAAATAAAGAGAAAACTTGCGACTAGGGCGATGAGTCCGCGCAATCCCTGCCAACCGCCGAATACGAGAACACAGAGAACTAAGAGGGCAATGAACCCATAGATGGCCGGAAGACGATATGGCTCCGAGACGGCATACATTTCTCTCCCGTCGAGGTCATCCGTCTCATGCCTAAGGTAAAAGACTTCATCAATTTTGAGACTCAAATAATCATTGTCTACGGTTAGCACTTGCCCTTTCTGTGTGCCCTCTAGAACTTTTACTTTTATTTTTTGATAGTCGTGACTCGTCTCGGTGCCAGGAATATTTTTTACTTCCTGACTTAAAATCTCAAGTACCTGCGCTTTGACGGTCTCGATCTCGTTCTGCACAAGCTCTTGAGCGTGGGCGATGCCCGATGTAAATTGGCCTCCAATAAAAAGGAATGACAGTAGTACAAGAATTGAGGACAATTTCTGCATGACCTGATGTTAGCAAATTTGGGTCTCGAATGCTTCGATTTATAGCCAAGCACTTGCAAATATTTTGCAATTAGTTTATTATCCCCTGCATGCCAAAAGCATCCGACGATGACCTCGCGGCGGTTATAAGAAAAGCCGGTTTCCGCGCGACCGAGACGCGCAAAGCGGTGTACGCTTTTCTCGAGAAGGCGAAGTATCCGGTAAGCATAAAAGAAATCGTAGACGGCGTGGGCGAGAAGAATATTGACCAAGTGACTGCATACCGAATTCTCGATGCCTTTCAAAAAGCAGACGTGGTCACAAAGATCGACTTACGACACGGCCACGCCCACTTCGAACTGAAAGACGAGAAGGACGATCATCACCATGTCATCTGCACGGGATGCGACCGTGTCGAGGACTTTATCGGGTGTGAATCTGAACGCCTTGCGAACAAGGCATTGAAACAAACTAAAGGGTTCCCTCGGATCACCAGTCATTCGCTGGAATTCTTCGGTCTGTGCAATTCCTGCGTTCGAGAAAACAAAACATTACAAGTAGCGTAATTAGTAATTAATATAAGATTTTATGAACATGAAATATATAGCAGTGATCGCGGGCGTGCTCATCATCGGCGCGCTCGGCTATTTCTTTGTCGGGCAGAAGCCGTCGAACGCTCCGGAGGGCAAAATCTCCGTGGTAGCCAGCTTCTATCCGATGTACTTCTTTGCCTCGCAGATAGGCGGCGACAATGCTGATGTGATTAACGTCACCCCTGCCGGTGGCGAACCGCACGACTATGAACCGACGGCGCAGGACATGGCGAAAATAGAAGGCGCGAACCTGGTCGTTCTCAACGGCGGAGGACTTGAAGCGTGGGGCGAAAGCGTCAAACAAAATATGGATTCTCAAAAAACCACTCTCGTGACTGCCGGTGAGGGACTGATGACTCGCCGTTTCATTTATGACGGCGAGGATATTGTCGATCCGCATGTCTGGCTCTCGCCCATTCTTGCGGAGCAGATGGTGGACAAGATAGAGCAAGGCTATGCGAATGCTGATCCTGCGAACGCCGACTACTATGCGAAGAACGCAGTAGACCTTAAGGCGAAGCTCAGCCAACTCGACACGGAATACAAGCAAGGACTCGCGAGCTGTCAGAGGAAAGACATTATCACGTCGCATGCCGCGTTCGGTTATCTCGTCGCGACCTACGGACTCAACCAGGTACCGATCTCGGGCCTCTCTCCCGAAGAAGAACCATCGGCAAAAGACCTCGCGGCTGTCGCGGACTTCGCAAGAAAGAATGGCGTGAAATATATCTTCTTCGAGATCCTTGTGTCGCCGAAACTTTCGCAGACGATCGCAACCGAAATTGGAGCGCAGACCCTGGTGCTTGACCCGATAGAGGGAATCGCGGATGACGGTCTTGCGGCCGGACAGGACTATATGACAGTGATGCGTAGCAACCTCGCGAGTCTCAAGGTTGCCTTACAATGCACGCAGTAAATCATGGTGAAAATATTGTCGAGGCGAAAAACGTCTCATTCTTCTACAACGGACACGAAGTGTTCAAAGACATCAACCTCGACATCCATCGGGGAGATTACCTCGGGCTTGTCGGCGGCAACGGCGCTGGAAAGACGACTTTGCTCAGGTTGATTCTTGGGCTTCTTATCCCTAAAAGCGGTGCGATACGACTCTTTGGGCAGGATATCCGGTCGTTCAGGGATTGGTCGAGGGTAGGGTATGTACCGCAGAAGGCCACCGCATTCGACGCCAACTTTCCGGCAACAGTAGAGGAAGTGGTGTTGATGGGGCGCTACGGCCATCGCGGATTGTTTCGACGGATAACGACGGAGGACAGGGAGAAAGCGTTTGAAGCGATACGGCAAGTGGACATGCTCCGATATCGCAATACGCTTATCGGCGATCTATCGGGCGGAGAGCAACAGCGCGTCTTTATCGCTCGCGCGCTTGCCGGAGAGCCGGAGGTGTTGTTCCTCGACGAACCGACAGTTGGCGTTGAGCAGAGTATCAAGGATGAATTTTATGCGCTGCTCCGCAAGTTGAACAAAGGGCTTGAATTGACGATCGTGCTCATAACGCACGACATCGAGAGCATGGCTCACGAAGCCATGCACATCGCCTGCATCGACCGCACCATTTTCTTCCATGATTCAGTCGACACATATTTCAAGGGTACGCATAACGTTATCCATCCACACCCATGAGCATCTACGATATTTTTCAGTACGGATTCTTTCAGCGCGGACTTGAGGCCGGTATTATCGTCGCGTTCATTGCGCCCTTAATCGGTATCTTTCTCGTATTGCGCCGCTATTCCCTTATCGCCGATACCCTCGCGCATGTGTCTCTTGCTGGCGTTGCGCTTGGATTTCTTACGGGCATTAATCCCATGCTAACCGCGCTTGGGACGACCGTGGCGACTTCTCTCGGCATCGAGAGGTTGCGCTCGACGCAACGTATCTATGGCGAATCCGCGCTCGCACTCTTCCTTTCGGGAAGTCTCGCGCTCGCGACGGTGCTCTTGTCGCTCGGCCGAGGCTTCAATAGTAATCTTTTCAATTATCTTTTTGGCTCCATCGTGACGGTGACACAGGCGGACGTTTATATGATTGCATCGCTTGCGGTTATTGTCGCACTTGTGCTCGCCATGTTCTACAAGGAGCTGGTGTATATAACGTTCAGCGAGGAGTCGGCGAAAGTAAGCGGCATACCGACCTCGCGGATTAACACCATCTTCATTGTGCTTGTGGCCATGACGATTGCGCTTGCGATACCGGTCGTCGGCATACTTCTCATCGCCGCGCTTATCGTGATACCTGTTGTCTCGGCTTTGCAACTGCGAAAAAGTTTTGCCCAAACGATTTTCTATGCAGAGGCCATCTCGCTCTTTTCAGTGGTAGCTGGTATTTTCACATCCTTCTACTTTGACCTATCGACCGGAGGAACAATCGTGCTCATCATGCTCGCGATTTTTCTCCTCTTCTGGTTCAAAAGGAAATGATCATTGTCTAATTTCTTGGTTCCGGAGATCCTATCTCTATAACGTGATCGCGTTTGTGAACGTAAATATACTGCCCGGATCGCCTGACTTGAATTTCACTCCATGCGCGGAGAAAAGAGTTGCGAACGCAATATAATTTTTTGTGTACGTTTCTGCTGAGGCATTGTAAGTGGTCATCGCGTCAAGCAGCGCCTGATCGCTACCTGCCTTCGGAATACGCGATAGTTTCTCACCCATTTCTTTGTAACTTTTGGCAAGCTTTTGATGTGCGGTCGATATCTGTGATGGAACTTCTTCCACGACGAGCAATGCGTTCCCCACCTCCGCAAGGCTGTTCGCAAGATTCAAAAGCACCGCGTTTTTCTCCGGGTTTCGCCTGTCCTCGAACTGATTTTTCATTATGTGGGGCGCATTGCGATATAAATCTTCATAAGACCGTATGCTTCCTGCAACGTCGTTCCCGTAATCATAGAGTTTTTGCTGTGCTTCCGTTCGTTCCGATTGATCTACATCGGGAGATATGCTCAAAAGACCCGCAGGAATGAATGAATATGCGTCTGAGGCGAGGGGGGCAACCTTGGTGGGCGGATTTTTGGGCGCATGGGCCAGAGTTGCAAGTAATTCTTGGAGGTCAAAATCAGTCGTCTCTCCTGTTTGTGTTTGTGGAATCTGTGTCGTGGGTGGGGCGTAGTAAAATGGTGGACCATTCCGTACTTCGGTGTACAGGCTGTTTTCTGACGTAAGATCCTGATCTGGCGTACGCGCGGTTGGATCAGAAATATTTGCTCCGACACCACCCCACGCACGCAGAGAAGAAGCGGGCCCTTGTTCGACTGCGGATTTTTTCCCAACGATGAGCGCGCCAACGAGGATTAATATAAATGTTCCTGCTAGCGCGACAACATATATGTGCGAACGGATCCACTGCATGGGATAAGTGTACAATGAACAGTGAGCAGTGAACAGCGTCTTATTCGAGTTCCTTGAGGTGAAAGTCGTCAAGATACAAGATGGAAAAGGCAACAAGTATCAAAATGAGATTACTGAGGAGAACATTGCCCGGTAAAAGATACGCGTCGAGGAGCGACTACACCCCTTTCCAGAACATAACGATGGCGACTGACACAAAGAGCACGTGCACCGTTCGATATTTTCTTTTGAAAAGACGGTACTTATGCACACAATGAAAGTATAGCAGGTACAAAAAAGAGTTATAATACATCCATGATTGAAAGACCCGATGATAAGTTCAAGAGCGTGCCAGATAAGAGTATCGAGAGCCCCGAGCGAAAACCCGATCAGCAACCTCTCCATTTACCCGTAACGCCTGATCTCATACTGAACCCAATGGCGATATCGGAAAGAGATATAGCAAATGAAGTGGGCATACAGAACACGAAAGATGCGCTCGGTATCGGGGCTCGAGCACACGGTTCGGAGGCTCCGCGCGAACAGCCAAAAGGCCTATCTTCAGCCGAAGTCAAAACCAAACAAGACTTTCGGCTCGCCATGGATATGATGAAGCATAGTTTTACCGACCCTACAGATCTAGAGACCAACCAGACATTTTGCAGATTTTTCTTCACTCCCGAGCTCGCCAGCTACTACCTCATGAAAGACGGCGATAAGCAGATCGGCGTTGAACTTATTCGCATCAATCCAAACGTTCCCGATGCGATGTATACGCCATACGCAGGGATACATTCAGACTACCGAAATCAGGGGATCTATCCCAAGGCGGCGGAGATCAGCGACGAGCAAATGCGCGCACGTGGCAAAGACCATGTGTTATACGAATTTGAAGATAAGCGTGTCTTGGCGGGAAATGTCTACCCCGACGAAAAGCCCGAAGATGTAATGCGGAGAGTCGAGGGCAGGCAAAATTTCTGGAAACGCTCGGTTGATTGCATCATTGTGAATGATCCGGACGTTGCGTATTGTCGACCAGCGTCGGACGACCCTCAAAAAATCCAAGCCTACGATTCTTTGGCTTTCCGCATGCTCAATAGAGCAGATCCGAAGTGGAACGGAGTTTTAAATGAAGACAAAACAGCAATCAGTCGCGAATCGTATGAAAAATTTTATCTTGAGATCATGCAGTTGGAATACGGTAATAAGGACAGCGTTCCGACAAAGGATGAACTGCGACGCGAGTATCCTGCTATCGACAAATTCTTTATGCAACTCGATGCGCATCCGGAGAAAAAGTGGATTTCCATTGATACGACGAAACCTCGCGAAAAAGCGACTCCGAATAACCCCGAAGAAATGATCTCGCGTGACGGCAGGGTTGAAGAACGGGACAGGTGGAAACACGTTCCGAGTAAGGGTACTGGTTGGGAAGAGTCTCTGCGCGATCGTAAGACAGTCTAGTGGGTTTTGTGTGCGGCATCCAGTATCAGATCGCGTTTTGTTGCTTGAGTTCTCTGTGACGAATAAATATATTAACGCCAGTCTCAACGAAACCTGCATAATCTTCCTGCATTTTCCGGACCATGGGCTGAGAGAGTTTTTCGGATCCCATGCCCCTATGCGCCCCTCGTTGATCCAGAACCGTCACGATTGGAAATCCATTTTGATGATAAAACTTTGCATTGCCTGCCATGTCCTGATGATCGGAAGTTATCGTGTACATTTCAGTTTTTCCTTGTGTGATCGCCTCCTGCATAATCTTGTCGAGCAATTGCGCCCCAAGATCGCCACCACGGATTCCCGGCTTCAAACCAAACCAGCCAATCCAACAGTGTTCAGCTTTGTCATCTTCAAAACCCGAAAAACCCGTAATTCCAATCATTTCTCCGACTTCATTTTTCACGATCCAATAGTTTTTATTTATCTCAGTGCCGTGCGCGATATCCGTATGCCGATCGGGATATATTTGGGATTCAAGATCTCTCCCGGCCAATCCTTTTTCCAAAGCAAATACTTCGTCCATCATTTTCTTTGCTTCATCGACGTTATCCCTGGAAAGCCTTTCAAAACTAACTTCAATCATTTCCAGTTTGGCATCTGAAAGTTCTTTTTGTGCTTTAACCATCTCAGATGCCTGCACCCATCCCGCGTCGCTTTGATTAAAGTGATCAACGACCTTTTGATCATTATCAGTTCGTTCGTGAGAAGATATTGAATTTGGCATATGTGTTACTGCACTTTCTCGTGCCTATAAACATACCACTGATTACGAGTTCTCTATTCTATGGGGTGTCGGTACCATTATTTGTGAGCTACAGTGTTGACTGTTTTTAAATGGTACTATGTGCCGATGGACACTCGATACGTCGCGGTTTTGGGAGTCATTCTCGCGGTGCCCTTTGTGGCGCAGGCATTTCCTTTTGGCGGGCGTGCCTCCACCGTTCTCCAATGTCCTTATAATTCGACGATCTATGTCAATTTGGGTCCTCCTGTCGGAGGTGAATACATTTGGACGAGCGCAACGCGCACGTATCAATTCGGTCCCCCCGCGAACGCGGGGCAATGGTTGTTAGGGTTAGCGGGCGCACCCTACTACTGTATTTATAAAATATCTCCGCTAACTATTTACACTGGCATCGCAATAACCATGATGGGATCAAGCGGTCAGGGCGCACCGGCTGCTCCACCCACAACCGGCCCATCGTCACCTTCTCGTATTCCGTCCCAACCATCTCAATCACCCCCAGCACGCTCCTCCATATCTAATCCGTCCCCCGCTTCCAACCCAACAACGCCATCTCCCACCACTTCTCCGCCTCCTGTTTCAAACCCTACACCCCCCAATCCTCCGCCAATTCCTCCTATCGGAACCCTTGCTAAATTAATCATCAGTGAGGTTTATTATGCGGTAGACACGGCACATGGTACTAAACCGGTGAATGAATGGATCGAGATTTTCAATGGCACTACGGCGACTGTAAATATCGGCGGGTGGAAAATAGAAGATGCCATTGCGTCTGATGTAATACCAAACGGCACAATGATCGCGCCCGGTCGTTTCGTGGTAATTTCCGCCATGCCTACAACGCGTTCTCTTTGGAATATTCCCCCCGAAACTCAGTTTGTTTCGCTTGACAGTTCCATCGGAGATGGGCTTTCAAACGGAGGAGATCGCGTTGTTTTGCGGAATGCCTCCGGCGCTGTCGTGGACGCCGTCTCATGGGGTACGGATAAGACAATGAATCCGAGTGTGCCCGTTGCATCGTATGGCAATTCTCTTTTTCGAGTTACGCTTTCAAAAGACACCAACACCGCCAGCGACTGGGGCTTGCGCACGCCCTCGATTGGGAGGTAGTTTCGTAGCTAAACGCCCCCATTTCTCCCACTGCATGTCTTCTGCTCGGATCTTCTCGTTAATGTCGAGTTGAGTAAAAGCTTCACTTATTTTTTCCTTATCAAATACCACCGCGAGATTGCTGGAGAGAAATTTTCGCTTCGCGGCAAATCCTGCATGCACGACTTTGAAAAATACGTCTTCGCTGATATTGGAGAATGATTTTCTTGAAATATTCTCAATCAGGAGAATTGCTGAATCCACCGATGGTGGCGGAAAAAAATTTCCGCGTGATACTTTTGCAATCATTTTCGGAATTCCGTATGCTTTGACCGATAGGGACAAAATACTTTCCTTGCCGTCACGCGCGATTATTCGCTCCGCCACTTCTTTTTGTATGAGAAGCACCATCGCACGGGGTTGTACATTTGTTGCTAGAAATTGCCGAATGATTTCACCGGTAATGTAATATGGAATGTTCGCGGCGACGACATATTTCTTCAATCCCATTTTTTTCGCAGTGATGTCGCGTATATCTCCAGTGATAATTTTGAGTTTACCCGAATCTATTTCTTCTGAAAATATATTCTGAAGATGTTCTGCTAGCGCCTCATCTTTCTCTACGGCGATGACTGATGCCCCTGTCGCGAGTAGTTCTCGCGTGAGTGCCCCCTTCCCCGGTCCGATTTCGAGGATGGTCTCGTCTTCGCGCACGTATATCGATTGCGCAAGTCTGGTAGCCGCCCACTGTCCCGTGAGAAAATGCTGTCCAAGTCGCGCGCCGAGTTTTTTCATGGAATGACGAGTTATTTCACATCCTCTCCGGCGTGGGAATGCCGAGGAGCCACAGGCCATTCTTGAGGGTGCGGCGCACCGCTTCGGTTAGTGCCACTTTATGCGGCGAATTTGTCGAACCATCGAGAATCTGCTCGCTCGCGTACCAACGATTGAATGCCGAGGCGAATTCCAAAAGATAATTAGTGAGAAGGTGCGGCTCCAGTTCGTGCGCGGCGTATTCCACCGCCTCGGGAAAACGATATAGGAGACGGGAGAGCTCAGTCGGGGGAGCGTCTACATCCGCCTTAGCGGTAACATTTTGCTCGCGTGCTTTTTCGACTACGGCGCATGCTCTCGCGTGCGCATACTGCAGATATGGACCTGAATCGCCTTCGAGAGAGAGCGCGCGTTCGCGATCAAAGACTATATCTTTACCAGATCCTTGCCTGAGGATTTGATACTTAATCGCGGCAACGGCGATTTGCTCTGCAAGTTTTGTAGGGTTATCCGCACCTGCCTGCGCAGGCCGGCGACTTTCTGTGGCGCGTACTTTGGCGACTTCGATAAGCTCATTAAGAAGCGACTCTCCTGTGATTACGTTGCCTGTACGCGAAGACATCTTGCCATCTGCGAAACGCATCATGCCATGCGAAATATGGATTGTTTTTTTCGCGATATCAGGAAATATAATTTCCATCGCTTTCAAAACAACCTTGAAATATTCACTCTGTTCGTTTGCCGTGACGATGATCGACTGATCCAAATCTGGTTCTTTTTCGAATTTCGCTTTGTTGAGACCGAGCTCTTTCGCTTCGTATGTCGGCAATCCGCGAGCCGTGAGAAACACCCGTGTGTGCAGGCCGTATACCTCTCCCTTGAACACAACAGCGCCATCACTCTCCTCAAACACTCCTTTTTGCAAGAAGTCTCTGACGATAGCCGTTCCTTCCAATCCCTCTGTTCCTTCAAAGAAATAGTGGTCGAATGTCGTACCAAGGATTTTGTACAAATCCTCGAAGTGGGCGAGCGATTCTTTGCGGCCCGTATCGTAAAGAGCGTTGATTTCCGGATCGCTTTTTTCGTATATTTTTTTATTGATCGCGTCTATGCCCTCTTTGTGCTCGTCGTAGCGTTGCGCGCCATACGCGTACGCGGCTCCCCACGAAAGTTCCGGTTTTTGCGTCTTGCCCCAGATCGCTTTAGCAACGTGCGGCCCTACATCTCCCTGCCAATTCGCTCGTTTTACTTCTGCACCGGAGAATTGCAGTAAGCGCGATATAGATTCTCCTATCGCGTTGCTCATCAGGTGGCCAATGTGGAATTCCTTGAAAGGATTCGGGTCGGTATATTCAACCATGATCTTTTTGCCCTGGTTCTCTTTTCCGCCACCCCATGAATCCTCATTGCGAGCTTTCTCAATAGCCTCTGCGAGTGTGGCAGAAGTTAGGTAAAAATTGATGAATCCGGCTCCTGCGACTTCAATCCTTTGTATTGAAGTCGGTCCGAGCGAAGTCGAGGACCTGAGAAGATTCGCGATCTTTTCCGCAAGTGCTCGCGGAGCGATTCCGGCTTGTTTCGCGTATTGAAGAGCGATGCCGGAAGAATAATCTCCGTTTTGTAAATCTGCCGGATGTTCGAGTCTTATAGATGGTTTTACTGCGACAATGTCTTGTGCGACAAGAATTTCTGATATACGCGCGATCAACGAGTGCAATATTTGCATATGTATATTAAATGTTACAATGCTCAGTATAATCTTAAATACTAAAGAAATGCTATGAATGAAGCAATTAGATCTAATAAAAATGGATGTGAAAGTATTGGTGACGAAAAATCGATAGAGCCTATAATAAATGCATTATTGTCAGGTGATTCCTCCTCGCAACCAACACTTTTGCAAGCATTGAAGGAGTATATGCCGAGAAAAACCCCCGAGGGGATAATAAGCGATTTATGGGATACGATTGTAAATCTCTCGGAAAAGTTGGAAAATACGCCCAAGAGTGTTTCATGGAGACGCGAGATTGCGAACATCCTTTTAAATGCAACTGATGAAAAACATAACTAATACCATCACCAATTAACCATTCAATAATAGACATCCGTCTTTGCGAGGCATTTGGCCGAAGCAATCCAGAGTCCGTGCGCATATTCTGGATTGCTTCCCTGCCTGCCATGCCTGCGCATGCAGGGCAGGCATGGCTTCGCTCGCAAAGACAAATGGGGGTAGATTAATTAAAAATAGTATAAATATCAGCGCATCGTTTTCAGGCAGGGCGTATGTGGCGCGAATCGGCTTTATCACTCCGCATCAATCCCCATTGATCTCGCCGTTCCCGCAATTAGTTTCCTTGCTTGGGCAAGGCTCCCGGCGTTCATATCCTCCATTTTCTCTTCGGCAATTTCTGTAAGTTGTGCGCTCGAGAGCTTGCCGACTTTATTTTGCGGTTTGTCAGACCCTTTAGCCATATTAAGCTTCTTCAGGATTAGGCGAGAGGCGGGCGGTTTCTTGACGATAAAAGTAAAAGTGCGGTCTTTGTAAACCGTCATAAGCACGGGAACGATGTTGCCGATCATCGTCTTTGTCTGATCGTTAAATTGCTTAACGAACTCTCCGATGTTTACGCCCGCAGGCCCTAGCGCTGTTCCAACGGGCGGTGCTGGCGTAGCCTTCCCCGCCTCAATCTGCAGTTTGATGATTTTGGTGATTTCTTTTGCCATGTCGCGATACTATATAGGAAAGATTAAATATCTCAAACCCTTTGCACCTGATCGGCTTCGAGTTCGACGGGGGTCTCGCGACCGAACATTGGAACGAGAACTTTCACCTTGCCACGGTCTTCGTCTACTTCCCCCACTTTGCCTTCGAGATCTTTGAAAGGTCCGTCGATAATGGTAACTGCGTCGCCTACTGCAAGATCGATGGCGTGACGTACCTGATCGCCCGAGACTCTCTTTAGTATCTTTTCCACTTCTTCTGAAGCTATAGGCACGGCCTGATTCGCCGTTCCCACAAATCCCGTTACCTGTGGGGTGTTTCTAACGACACCCCATGCATCGTCGTCCGCCACCATATCTACAAGTACGTAACCGGGGAAAATCTTTTCTTTCATTTCCGTCTTACGACCGCCTTTTATCTTTATTTTCTTTTCCGTCGGTACAACTACGTTGAAGATTTTATCTTTCATTCCAAAGGATTCGATGCGCTGTTTCAAATTGCGCGCAACCGCATCTTCATATCCGGAGTACGTGTGAATCGCGTACCATTGTCTAGCTTGTCCGTGTGTTTGTTTCATATTGAGATTACTCCGTATCGGTTACCGTATTTATTATAATTTTGTCCGTTGATGTCGAGATCGGTTCAATTATGCTTGCGGAAGGCTTTTGCGGTAAAAACTGGAGAGCCTGCTTAAGACCATTTGTGAAAATATAATCAAAGAATCCAAGGTATGCGGCGACAAATAGAGATAGTGCTATTACAAGTATCGTGTAAACGATTGTTTGCAGATGCGTTGGCCATGCAACGTGCCGCAGTTCCCCTCGCGTATCTTTCAAATATTGGATGAGGCTCATAAATATTGATTTTACTTCCTAATCAAAAACCCCTTGCGGGGCTTATGTGCACATAGTAATCATATACGCACGCAAGTCAAGCGAAGATTCGATTACAGGATTCTATGTATGAACCACGAAAAGACAGATAAAACGAAAGAGCCCAAAAATGCTGGTATGAATCCTGTTACGATAAAACCGGGAACAATCCACGTCATCGCATAGAAAAGAAATGCATTCAGAATGAATGAAAAGAGTCCAAGAGTCAGGATGGTAATTGGAAGCGTGAGAATGCTCAAGATAGGTTTGATGACCATCGCGATCACGGACCAAACGAGGGCAACGAGAAGAAGCGTTACCCATCCCCCTGTGGCCGTAATACCGGGAACTAAGCTCACGGTGAGATATACCGCCACAACGGTTCCTAAGTATCTAATAACTGTATGCATGATTATCGCTCCATTTTTTATTCCCACGGTTCTTCTTCTTTTTCTATACCATCGCCAACCGCCTCGTCTTCGTCTTCCTGTTCCAGTACGTCGCCGGCTTCTGCTCCTAACAGATCACCATCAGTGCCACCCGCAGACTTTTCTTCACCATAGAACATATGTATGTGAATGTTATATTTCTTATATTGAGTAAACACAAATATATTACTAATGCCATACTGGCGTGCAAGCGAAAAGAAGCGCGAGTGTGAATAACTTTTCGATGAAATAAAACCATGTATGAAGTCCGAAGACGAAATTACCAAACATTTCCGGCTCGCAATCCCGCAACTAAACGGTCTTAAAAAGCTTGGTATTTTTACGGTGCACGATCTCCTTTATCATTTTCCCATTCGTTATGATAGGAGTGGTAGTGAATCGGCGATAACGGGACTTGTAGCGGGAGAGTCGGTAACCATTTTTGGCACAATCAGCAAGCTTGAGACCAGAAAATCGTGGAAGCGCAAAATCCCCGTGGGCGAAGCGATCATAACTGATGCGTCCGGTTCGATAAAAGTAACATGGTTTCATCAACCGTATCTTGTAAAGAAATTTTCCGAGGGAATGTTCGTGAAGGCAATGGGCATCGTATCTGGAAAAACGGGAAAACCATATCTTGCAAATCCGCACGTCGAACTCGCCGATCCGACAGATGTTGGATTATTCGTGAAAAATGATGTGCACCTCGCGTCCGCATCATTATTTGCCGTGTATCCGGAGTCGCGCGGCGTAACGTCATTATGGTTCCGCCACGCTTTCGAAAAACTGTACACCGCGAACGCTTTGGACATACTGGACGATCCTATCCCACCCGATATTGTGCGTCGTTACAATCTGCCGGAGATAAAAAACGCACTTTTATACATTCACAAGCCAGACGAATTGGATCATGCAGAGGCGGCGCGTAAGCGTTTTGCTTTCGAGGAAATGCTGGTTATACAAGTCGCGCGTGCGCGTGAACGGGCGGATAATGACGCTCAATCTTCGTTCCCTATCCATAATGGTAGCGAGCTTGCGAAAAAATTTCTCGACTCGGTGGACGTTTTGCCTACCAATGCCCAGGGACGCGCTATAGATGAAATTCTTGCCGACTTCGAAAACAATCATCCTATGGCGCGACTTTTGGAGGGCGACGTGGGGAGCGGTAAGACGCTCGTTGCCGCCGCCGCCGCATACGCAGTGGTTCATGCGAGACCTCAGAACCGCGCGTCTGGATCGTTACAGGTAGCCTACATGGCACCGACGGAGATTCTGGCGGGACAACATTTTCAATCGTTCATAAAATACTTTCACCATTTGCCAATCTCAATTGCACTGATTACCGGCAGTGGCTGTAAGAAATTTCCTTCCAAGGTCAATGAGGGCGAGGCGACCGATATTTCACGTTCACAACTCTTGAAATGGGTCGAAAGTGGCGAGATCGCAATGCTTGTAGGAACACATGCGCTCATTCAAAAATCGGTAAAGTTTCGGCATCTGGCATTCGCGATTGTCGATGAACAGCATAGATTCGGCACGCGACAGCGTCGCGCGCTCGCGCGTAAGGAGGGTATTGTCCCGCATTTTCTTTCAATGACAGCTACTCCGATTCCAAGAACGCTTGCTCTTACAATGTACGGCGATTTGGATATTTCTGTTTTAGATGAATTGCCACCCGGCCGTGCGAAAATAACTACGACAATCATAAAGCCCGATGAGCGTGCGACAGCCTATGAAAAAATCCGCGAACAATTGATTGCAGGGCGGCAGGCATTTGTAATTTGCCCGCGTATTGAAGAGCCGGACCCAAAAAAGGTAAATGCTCTGCAGGCGAAGAGCGCAAAAGTGGAGGCGAAGCGATTGCAAAAAGATGTATTTCCCGAATTTCGCGTCGGTCTATTGTATGGCAGTGTAAGCCCAGGTGAAAAAGATGAAGTGATGCGGAAATTTGCCGCTCACGAAATTGATATCCTCGTTGCGACTTCGGTCGTCGAGGTTGGGATAAACGTGCCAAACGCAACGATGATGATGATTGAGGGCGCCGAACGTTTCGGACTCTCTCAGATCCATCAGTTGCGCGGACGCATAATGCGCTCGGCGAATCCGCCACATTGTTTTCTACTGCCCGAAACCAAGGGGGACGTGGCGATGAGACGCTTGCGTGCCCTAGAGAGTAGTTCGGACGGCTTTAGTCTGGCAGAGGCCGATCTCGAAGCACGCGGGTCCGGCGATCTTTTCGGGCATAGTCAGTGGGGTATCTCCGACATCGGGATGGAAGCGTTGAAAAATCCCAAACTAATCAATGTGGCGCGTGACGAGGCGCAAAAGCTTATTGCCGAAGATCGAGAGCTCTTCAAATACCCCATTCTTGCGAGCCGTGCCGCGAATGCGAAACAAGAATTACATGGAGAATAGTCTAAACTCACAGAGTGATCCTCTGGTTCGGATCCAATACCCATATTCCGCCTCGGCAAATATGATAACCGTTTGTACAGCTGTTTCTGGGGCATGAAAAATATGTGCGCCAACCCTCTCTTGGACAGTTTGATGTGTCACCGCTTCTAATTGGAGCGGCTCCTCCCCCTTCGTAGGCACTTACATCGATCATGGTCAAAACCGTAGAGCAGTGCGATGTGTACGGTATGCACCATTTTTGCCCGGCACTGCATGCGCCATTAATGAAGCCCGTTCCGCTGGCCAAGCAGTTACCGGCAATACATGGGACAGATAGCGTCGTGCCGAGCGGATACGAAATTCCTTCATGTGTGCACATCCCTGCCTGTTGTCTCGTCCCTGTTGCCGAGGTCTCTTGATCCAGAATGGGCACGATCGGCGCACCAGCAAGTGTGCGCACTAAATCCGTGATCGCGGTGCCTGCGATCTGAAATGGCGCACTCGTAGTGCTTCCAACATTCGAAAGTGTAGCCAGTATTGAATACGTCCCGGGAGAAAGAGAGCAAAGGCTCGAACTTCCCTCGCATGTGAATTTGGCTATGCAGTCGAACGAGCTCGTTCTTCCAGAACAGCCACCTCCACCACTCGGCACGATCCACGCATACTTGCCGGAAGAAGAGAGGTTATTTGCAATTGTCCCGATTTTTTGCCCGTTAATATCGATAAGTGATAATGAGACAGAGGCGCGGGTAGAAGATTCGCCTCTCCACTTTATGTTTAGCGTGTTGCCCACTGTAAAAATTCCACCGAGAGCGGGTTCTGTTATCGTAATTCCTGCGACTCTCGGATTTGTGTTGTTAGCGATTTTGTTCGAGAACACAGAATCAATACATTGATATCCGGTAAAACAACCACTAGCGTCGCGTCCTTTTTTCCATGATCCCGCACATTCGCCGGGTAGCGGAGCCGGAGGTGGCTTCGGGCAAGCGTCGAGTGTTTGCTTCCCAGCGTGTAGAGTGCAATTTTTAAGAATGGCCGTGCGCGTTTTTGGTCCGACTACGCCAAAGCCGGTAGTTTTGGCAGAACCGGAAGAAACTAAATTATGAATGATCTGAAACTGCCGCACGGCCGCTTCAGAGAGTGGACCAAAGTATCTTGTGGCATCGCCGTTCGGGAGTAGCTTGGCTACAATCAGAAATTCTTGAAGCTTTTGCACGTCTTCACCACGTGAACCAAGGGAGAGAGTGCGTGTTAACGAAAGGCAGGGTAATTTGTATGGCAATAGTGGCGTTGACGTGGCGGTGCTGTTAACGACGTCATCTTCTGTCCCTGTTTTTAAAACCTCAATCTGGTATAGGAGATTCTGTATTTGAGTCTTAATGTCTTCGGCCGTTAACCCGGAAGCAATAATCGGAAACAGGAAAATAATGACCAAAGGAAATAAGTGGAGTCTAGACGCGGTACTCATGAGTGTCGCATGCTCTACGATTGATTAAATGATCGTGACTCCTGCCGTAGCCTTGACGGCACCATTCTCGTCACGCAAAGATATCGTGTAATTCCCACCGGCATAATAGATGTGATTTGCCGTGCTTGAGCCGTTGACCGAGCAGTCGCCCTGCGGTAAGACGCTTGCCGGAATGTTCCCATCTCCCCAATCAATGGAATGTGTGACGCATCTCGGATACGCGATCTGCAAAGAAACCGCAAAAGGATTGCCTCCTACCGCCGGAGTGACGGATACTATTGCCCATGTCGTAGAGGTTGTGGGGTTAGGAGATGGGGCGGGGCCGGGTGGGGGTTGACCTGCGCCATTCACTTGGACGGTGGCGGATGTCCTGTGTCTGCCAGCCGAAAGGGTTACAAGGTATGTGCCACTGTTTTGGTATTGATGTGCCAACGCTTGCACCAGCTGTGTGCAGTCTCCGACCGGTACCGCGATGTACGTGGGCGGGGTTCTGTCACCGTAATCGAGTATGTATGTTGCGCCACTGCAAGAATTGACAGTATTGACCGTTGCTTGAATTGCGACATCCAGTGGGGCGTTCCCTGCAATCGGGGTTATCTGGATGAATCCGCCAACCGGAGCGGGTGCGCTATTTGGACCGGGGACTCCGCCATAACTTCCCGTCGTACACAAAATCGCGATCGCGGCCGCTGTACGCGGTCCAACAACGCCGTAACCAGTGCTGTCCGGTGATCCTGAAGAAACAATGTTGTATTTTACCTGCCATCGCCTTACCGCCGCTTCGGTAAGCCCGCCATAATAGCCAGTCACAAGTCTTTCGCGGTAAATCTCGGAGTCTCGAGCTAGAAATTGCTGGAGACGTCCTACGTCATCGCCGGACGATCCTTTTTTGAGACTTCTGCCGATAAGAGGGCACGAGCTTGAGTCGGATCCAGTGCCGGCTTTTATGACGGGAGCGCTATCGCCCTCTCCAAGTTGTCCTTGAAGTTGCTGTACGCGTGCGAGCAGTGCCTGCGCCTGATCGCGAAGCTGATCGGCGGTCGAAGGTGATACGTAAGTTTGTGATTGCGCGTACGCAGGAACGGCAAACACTAAGGCGCATGCAGTCAAAAACGACAAGCCTACTAGCACAATTGTATTACTATTAGTGATTTTCATACGTACATTGTCGCATGTACTGAAAACCATGCAACCACGAATCCACAAGTATTGTGAAAATCATATCAAACAGCGTACCTGTATGAAAAATTCCCTGTCTTTTGGATGCGTAAGTGTTTCTACTAAAATATCGGGAGAAATCCAACGCGCTTCCGGATTGTGCGGATCAGTCGGCGCGAGCTTTTCTTCGTGAGTTAGAAAAAGAAACATCGTGATCGTTTTATATTCACTCGTATCGTCCCCTCCCCCCGGTTTCCCTTTGTAACGCCCATACGAACCAAGTTCTTTTACAAGCACGAGATCATGCAATCCTGTTTCTTCGGTGATTTCGCGCCTAGCCGCAGTTAAAGCATCTTCCCCAGCATCAATGTGGCCCTTGGGAAATCCCCACCACGGATCACCGCATCCGTTTCGCACAATCACGATTTCGCCACGCGCATTTCGGACGATACCCCCAGCACTTTCGGTTTTTAGCATCAAACTCATGTACTGTAATCATACACTTTGCTCGAACCTTTTTCGAACACCTCATTCGAGTCTGATGACTCTCAGAGTCAGAAGACCCCCCGTTCGCGTGCACTCCCGCCCGCGAAGGGCAAAAGAAATCGTGGGCGTGACTCCCTAGCTCTGCATGAGAGAAATAAGAGTATTCAATTCTGTAACATTGGCGCGCTGTGCATCAAGTGTTGCCTTTGGAAAAAACTTAGTATATTCGCCGAGCTCAGTGCGCTTTTTCTTATTCAGATAGTTGGACTCAAACTCACTTTTGCACCACGCCGAAGTCCTACCGGAAAAAGATTGTCCGGGTCTTAAAATCGCAAGCAGTGTAGCCTCCAGGCAGGGAGAATTTTCAAGCAGTTCAACTCCTCGCTGTCTTGCTTCTGCTCGGGCTTGGTTCATTTCCTGCTTGCTTTTATCATTATCCAAAATCACAACCCTCCGATCAAACGCGCCCGGCTCATTCACGGCATTGGTGATGATGTTTGTTGCCGTGCCACCTTTGCCATTACGTATTGTTACTGCGACCCCGCTATCTCGGGAATACAGTCCACGCAAATGTTTTAGGAACATCTCCTCACCAAGCCCCTCGCCATACATCAGTAAAGTTCGGCTGGCACTGCGACGTTTTTTCTTGTATGGATTCGTTCGCGACATAATTTTCAATGTTAAATATTCGGAACAGCCCCGTACGCTCCGGCGATATATTTTGAGTAATAGTTATCATCAGAGCGAACATCGAGCATTTCGTCCAAGCGCCACGCTTCGCTTATGCCATTTTCATTCTTCTCGACCAATACAATCTGGTACTTATCGAGCTTGCTCAAAAGCATATGGCTATGAGTGCTTAGAAGAAGCTGTGCGTTTTTTGGATTCGTCTCCGGCTGTATGAACAAATCAAACAACGCCATCACCATTTCAGGATGCAAGTTTACATCAAACTCATCGATAATAGCGACACTTCCTTTTTCAAGGGCGGCGAGAATGCTTTTCAACAGCACAAACAATTGCTTTGTTCCAGACGACTCATATTGAACAGGTAAATACTGTGTCTGCCCATTGAACAGATGTGACGCTCGAACATTGAGAGAAAAACCATTTTCCTTTTTCTCTTTCTTTATTTCGAACCCACTTAGCCCCAAATCAAATCGGCTAAGCAACTTCTCCGCCTCTTGTTTAAGCGCACTGTTTTCACTAAAGAAATCAAAGGCTCCTCCGAGTTGGGCAATAGAATTGGGGAGCAAATGATCACCAATCCACCCTGCCTCAATGACATTTGTTTCAATCTGTCCCCAGTATGTCGCAATGGCCTGACTTTCCGCGTGATTAAGTCGGGCGGCAGTACCAATAACACTTGCATTTGAACGCAAGAGATTTTCAAAGCCTTTTGGCAGATCAAAATTATCTCCTTCAAAATCATACCGACTTTCTTTCACATTCCAGCTTCGAGAGAAAATTTTCTTGGTAGATTTCTTCTCCTTTGCAAAACTGGTGAGCTTTAATTCCTCGCTTAAAACCTTCTCTTTAGTGATGGTAAATGCGTAAGTATACACTTTTCCATCAACCTCAAAAACCACTGACAGCTCTGTCGGCTCATTCTTTTCGTCGCCAAATGCGAACGGCTGAACGACAATCGGATTCTCGGGCTTCATGTTGAACGAATCAATGATCAGCCACTTCAAAAACGGCAAAACTTTTAGCAAGTTAGTTTTACCGGACGCATTTGGTCCTACGACCGTTTCGACCTTTGAGAGCCGTACGCCTGACTTGGCTACAAAATAGCCGTTATTTTCTGGGGCATTGCCGTTTACCTCAAAATCAAGGGACGTCTCCTCCCCAAATGAATAGAAGTTTTTACATGCAATTGAATGAATCATATTTTTATAGGTTTTACGCTTATTATCTCGACCTACCGTATCCTAGCAGATAATAGATTAAATTGCAATGATTTCCACAATAGTTTGTGGATAATTGAGTAAAATAGGCATAAAATGCCTATTTTGCCCTCACACCGATCTCCCATTTGCGTGCAATCCCGCCCGCGAAGGGCAGAAAGGATCGCGGGCGGGGTTCCCTTAGAGAGCCTGTAACGCTCCAACTTTTTTCCGCATTTTATCAATAAACTCGGCCTTGAATGTAATATAAATGCGTTCACCTTCCTGATGTTGCTCCATATAACTTGGGAGAGGCTGTCGTTTATGTATTTCAGAATCATCGGTGTCGGTTTCAACTCTCAGACCCGGTAAAGGCACAATCCTTTGGGCAACCGCCTTCCCGACTTCCTTTCCGCCCTTCTTAAACCTCAAGTGTATTGTCCATATGCTCAAGAATGGGTGCTCACTACTCACGCTCTTTCTAAGCAGATTAATCCACTCCTCGCTTTTTTCGTGATTTACAAAGACTAACAAACTAAACTTTACTGGCTTGTCGCCATACTGTTTCTGTTTCTTCTCAACAACTTTTAGGGCTTCGTCAAAAGATTTGAAATGGGGGTAAATGCCGGCTAGCTCTACAGACTCCATCTTCATATCGTTAGGATTTTCTGCAAAAGATATAAAATCAAAATCTGGGTAAGCTCTAGTGACTTGGTCGTACTGCGCCAACCACCAATCTCTCCGTAGATATTGCTTCAAGGTAAGAGTAAAAAAATATGCCGCGAATCCCTCTCGGGCTTTCCTCACTTCCTCATCCGGGCTTGTAAAGAATTTTTCAGCGCCAACTTTTTCTAAAACCTTACCAACTTGATCTAGAAGTGTATGTGGATGTGCAAAAAATATTCCTGTCATTTTTATTTAACTTCGTATTCCCAACCAGGCCGCCATGCCTTTGTTTTTCGCCAATCCTCGGCAAGGGCTTGTTTCCACGTCTTGTCTTTGAGTAATACATCGAGCGAAAGTTGCGACGCTTTATGCGCGACGATTGCGATATGCTTGCCGTCGTAGTTTTTCTTTAGGAAGTCGAGAAAGTCCACTACGCGGGTTTTCACATCCTCATAACTTTCGCCATCAGGAAACGGCTTCGTAATTGCTTCATCCTCTTGCATCGGTTCAACAATATCCGAAGACGCGCCGTTCAAAGTGCCGTAATTACACTCACGAAGCCGTGCGTCGGGAATAATCTCATACACGCCCTTCCACGCGAGTTTTGCCGAATTGTGAGCGCGTTGTAAGTCGGAACAGAACACGACATCAAATTTCTTGTCTTTGGTCTGCTCTTTGAGTTCTACAGATTGCTTCACGCCGAGTTCCGAAAGTTCAACATCTTTCCAGCTGGACGAAATTTCTTTTTCGTTATCTGTAGTCGTTCCGTGTACAAAATAAGTAATATTGATTGCCATAATTTTATTCTAAATCGCTTTTGCCGCGATTACATACCGAGCAAAGTGTTTGTAAATTTTCTAAAATTGTTTCGCCACCTTTTGCCCACGCCTTAAAGTGGTCAACATGAAGAATGATACTCGGGTCAGTTGCGGGTGACCGACCGCAATCTTTGCATTTGAAATTATCTCGCCTCATAACAATAAATCGTAACCGCTCATTTACACCTCTTGTAGTTTTATGTTGAGTATTTGGCTCAATTTCCAAATTTTTTATTGATTCCTCGGATGAGATATTTTCCTCATTGTTGATATAAGCGACAAATTTTTCTAATGCCTTTTGCCATGTGCCAAAATGGTATTCATAGAACGCACCGCTGTACTTTGAAAGTGGTGCATACAATTCTTCGCGTATAGGTTGCCGTCCTAACTTTATCCAAATATTTTCTAAATTTTGAAATGCCTCCTCGTCAGTTATATTATAATTCCTCGTCTTTTGGAGACCAGCTTTTTCAAGTGCGTTTAGCCAACCACCAAATCTTCTACCAAAAATATGGCTATTAAATTTACCTTGTTGATCATATTCATTGTGGGTTACAGAATCCTTCTGTAATTTATTAGCAACTTGGCGTAAATCATTGATCAGCTCTTCATCAGTGACATTTCGATAATCTTTTGGAGTGACTCTGTTGTATTTTTTTAATTCAAATTTCATAACTTTATTTCAAAAGTTCACTGCTTGAAATTCCAAGCGCTCCAGCGATTTTTTCCAAAATGGAAAGAGTAGGATTCATTCGAATTTCGATCATGTACGCCCACTAGGAATCGAACCTAGGTAGACCGTGTATAAGACGGTCGCTCTACCATTGAGCTATGGGCGCGCGCGACTCACGCATACGTTTAAGCGCCATAGTAATGTACTCCCGCGCGGGCGTATTTCCAAAGAGAAGATTGGTAAGGTCAGCTATTCCCAGTATTCGTCTTCGCGAGCTTTGCGAAGCGATCCAGAAGCATGAGGTGGGACTCTAGATTGCTTCGCTCCGCTCGCAAAGACGGCGCGCTGGGAACGGGTGAGTGGTTACTTGTGTACGCCTCAAATATCAAACAACTTTATGCTAGTATCCCCCTATGGATGCGCGTCCTACAACCATCTCGATATCGACTGGCACGATCGTGGTGGCAGTTGTTATATTCGCAGGAGCGTGGCTTCTCTGGACACTGCGAGATTTGGTCTTGGTTCTTCTGACGGCGGTCGTTATAGCGTCGGCAGTCGAACCTGCCGTTCTGAAACTCCGTCACAACAAGTTGCCGCGCGTACTCTCTGTACTTCTCGTATACATCCTGTTTTTCGCCGCTTTTTTCTTTCTATTTTATTTTTTTGTTCCGACGCTGTTTGCAGATTTTGCAACATTCCTTAACTCTCTTCCCGTCTATCTCGATAAGCTGAATCGTATAAGCGCATTCGACGACTTCGCGCGCATCATGGGTACTGCACCTCCTCATCTCGCAGGTCTTGATCTAATGGCCAGTGTGAGAAGCGCAGCTGAGGCGGCGGGGGTCGCTAGCAACGCGCTTAGTGCGATCGCGAGTATTTTCGGCGGAGTTTTTTCATTCGTCCTCATTATCGTATTCTCATTCTATTTCGCCGTCATCGAAACCGGTGTGGATGACTTTTTAGAAATTATCTCGCCTACAAAACACAAGAAATACATTTTGGACCTTTGGGATCGTTCGCGACGCAAGATCGGACTCTGGATGCAAGGTCAATTGCTTCTTGCTGTAATCATGGGGGTTTTGCTTTTCCTTGGTCTCACGATTTTGGGAGTGCCTCACGCGCTCCTGCTTGCCGTTATTGCGGCCATGTTTGAAATCATTCCCGTATTTGGTCCTACGTTTGCGGCAGTGCCAGCCATCGCTATTGCACTGGTAGATGGGGGCGTGACTCTGGGCATGCTCACGACCGCTCTCTACGTCATCGCCCAACAATTCGAAAATCATCTCATTTATCCGCTCGTAGTAACGCGTGTCGTTGGCGTTCCGCCTCTTCTCGTTATTTTGGCGCTCATTATCGGGGCTAAACTCGTGGGCTTTCTCGGGATTCTTCTTTCAGTGCCTATGGCGGCGACGATACAGGAATTTACTAAAGATATTCGAGCGCGGCGCGTATTTTCCGGGAACGAATAAAAAAACGCGCGGAGTATGGTTCGAATCATACGCAATTCGCGGGGGAAATGAAAGGCAGCGGGGCAACTCCCAAAAAGAAAAAGAGTCGGAGGATTTCCCTCTGACTCTTTCAGGCTACTTTCGCGACTGCAACGAGCCGCGCCGCCGGTTTCAGTTCACGCAAACACGTGTCGCTCAAGCGCGTTCCAATAAGCGCCGAGGCGCGCACTCAAATAGACAACGGTCGCCGCTAGTACATCCTCGCTCACTCCAATTTCGAGCAGAAGCTGGACAAGATCGTTTGATTCCGCTGCATGTTCGCCCTCGATTTCGAGATGGATGTTGGTGTACGACAGGTCTTCCAGCGCGTACACTTTCGCTTTGTTCTCGTCCTCGATGGCGAGGAAGAAAGGCACTTGGTGTTCGACGACTTTATAGGCGATCGTCTCGATGACCTTGAACACCGATATGCCACCCGGCATCGTGCCGAAGGGATCTCGAATCACGGCCAGAAGCTGCACGGTTTCGGGTAAGTGCGTCGTGGAACCGGCGACGAGTCCGATCTTTCGACACTGTTGCTCGAACAGGCGGTAATGGATCAATCCCCTATCGCCGCCTCCGTACGCGCCACGTAATAGTCCGAGGTCGTCGGCGAAGATAGAGGTTGCCTGTTGGAGCAGTTCTTCCAGAATGGACCGGCGCCGTCCTTGCGCGGTTCGCACCTCACTCGCAACGACTCCGATGTAACCTGCCGCGCCCAAGCCGAACGCTTCGGACAACATGTAGTATTCCCTCCCGTAGCGAATCGCCTGTGCGACAGAGACATGCGTAAGTCCGGAAAAGCGGGTGAGGAGGCGCTTGGGCATAGCCCCATTCTCCTCAATAAGCGTGTCAAGGTTCTTTTGCACTCTGTTCTCCTGTGTTAGCACCCCCACTTGAGACTGTACTCCTGACCGCGCGTTTGGCAATACTATGGTGAATTCTGTTGGAAACAACGGGCGACTGGTTGTACACTAGCGTGATGAGTAAAGATTTTTATCTAACAACGACTCTGCCGTACGTGAACTCCGATCCTCATATCGGCTTTGCGCTTGAGCTTGTGCATGCCGACATACTCGCGCGCTACCATTCGTTTCTTGGTGATGATGTATTTTTTAATACCGGCACCGACGAGCATGGATTGAAGATATACCGCAAGGCGCAGGAGGAGAAGAAGGACACGCAGGCGTATGTCGATGAATATGCGGCCAAATTCCGCGATTTGAAGACTATGCTCAATCTCTCGCCCAACCTCCATTTCGTCCGCACGACCGATATTTATCACAAAGTGGCCGCGCAAGAATTATGGCGAAGATGCGACAAGGCGGGTGATATTTACAAGAAAAAATATAAAGGTCTGTATTGCGTGGGCGACGAGGCATTTGTTAAGGAAACTGATCTTAAGGGGGGTAAGTGTCCGAATCATCCGACGATGGAGCCTATGCTCATAGAAGAGGAGAATTACTTTTTTTGCTTAAGCGCATATCAAGAAAAATTGCTCGAGTATCTAGCGCGCGAAGACGTTATCGTGCCGGAATGGCGCAGGCAAGAAGTTATACAGTTTGTGAAGCGCGGCCTTGAGGATTTCAGTATTTCGCGCATCAAGGAAAAGATGCCATGGGGAGTGCCGGTGCCGGGCGATGAGAGTCAGATTATGTATGTCTGGTTTGATGCGCTTACTAATTACATCTCGACTCTTGGGTGGCCTGAAGACAAGGACGGCTTGTTCAAGAAGTTTTGGGAAGATGGAGAAACGCTGCAGCTTGCGGGGAAAGACCAGGTGCGGTTCCAATCGATCATGTGGCAGGCGATGCTTATGTCTGCAGGATTGCCCGCCACAAAACGGGTCGTCTATCACGGATTCATCACAAGCGGAGGCCAAAAAATGTCCAAGTCGCTCGGCAATGTAATCGATCCCGTATCGATCGTAGATGAATATGGTACAGATGCACTGCGCTTTTTCCTCGCGCGGCACGTTCATTCATTCGACGACTCCGACTTTACGATGGAGAGATTCAAGGAAGCCTACAACGCCGATCTCGCAAACGGTCTTGGCAATCAGGTTGCGCGCATCATGCGGTTAGCCGAGGACAATCTTACCGACTCTGTCGCAGTTTCAGAAGAACAAAAAACAATGCAGCCGTCTTTTTGCGCATTGCTTGATTCGTACAACTACAATGCGGCGACAGATTTGATCTTTGAGCACATAGCGAAAGCAGATGCGCATATTCAAGAGAAAAAACCGTTTTTTTTGGTAAAATCTGCGAAAGCAGAGGAGAAAGAGGAAGGTATTAAAATCATCGAGCGACTCGTCGGGCATTTATCAATGATTGCAACGCATCTGTCCACAATCATGCCGGAAACTGCAGAGAAAATTCAGAAAGCAATCCTGACTAATACAATGCCGGAGACGCTGTTTCCGAGAAAGTAATATGCGATCGCACGTTGCGTCTTGGGGCATTTATGATATATTGCCAATTTAATGGATGTTATCTTACATAAGAAACTTCCCTCTGAAGCAGAAGCAGATCTTATTTCAATTCGCAAAGGTCGCGATCTCTCTTTCTTTGATCTAATCTCTATAGAGCAGGTTGTTACCGACGATCTCGCGCTTATACTCGATGTTGCGCGTCGATTCCGCGATTACAAGACATACAAGTTCTCTTTCAATAAAGGATACTCGCAGGTAAATGCCTTTTTCGAGCCATCAACGCGCACCAGCGCAAGTTTCGATCTTGCGGCGAAACAACTTTCGATGGACACGACGAACGTAGGATTCGTTGGTTCGTCTGCGAATAAGGGTGAGAGTTTTATCGACACTGTCGAAACACTCGGCGCATATCAAGTGCGCACCATCGTGTTGAGGTGTTCGGAAGCTGGAGGACCTGAATTTGCCGCGCGTCATGTATCCGCCTCGGTCATCAACGCGGGCGACGGCTGGCACGAGCACCCCACGCAAGGGCTTCTTGATGCGCTCACCATACTCGATGAATTTCAATCAAAGGATCTCGCCGGGCGAGTCGTCACCATCGTCGGCGATGTGCGGCACTCGCGCGTGTTCGGATCTCTCGTGCGCATCTTGCGCAAGCTCAAAGCAGAGATTCGCGTCGCCGCACCCGAGACATTCCTGCCGGATTTCGTTGAGAATTTTGGCGTGAAGACATTTTGGAATGTCGACGAGGCACTTGCTGGTGCCGATGTAATTTACGCACTGCGAGTACAGCAAGAGCGTGATGCTATGACCGACATCCCGACACTGCGCGAATACTCTAAGACATTCGGAATCTCGCCGCAGCGATTGCAATTAGCAAAACCAAACGCCATCATCATGCACGCAGGTCCTGTCATGCGCGACATTGATGTACATTCGGTTTTAGTTGCTCGTCATGCTCAATCGCGCATCCTGACGCAAGTCGAAAATGGTTCGGCCGTGCGCAAAGCGCTCTTGTGGCTACTTGCAGAGCGATTCGACGGCAAAATAAAACCATACTCAATCCTATGAGCACACTTCTTATCAAAAACGGTCGTGTCATTGATCCGATTTCGAAACGAGATGAGATTGCCGATGTATATATTGCAGATGGCAAAATACAAAGTGTCGGCAAATCTGACATCGCATCGGCGGAGATGGTAATCGACGCGACGGGACTTGTTGTCTCGCCGGGACTTGTCGACATCCATGTGCATTTCCGCGAGCCGGGTCGTGAAGATATCGAGACGCTCGAAACGGGCTCGCGCGCGGCGCTTGCGGGCGGCATCACCTCGGTTGTTACAATGCCCAACACGGCGCCGATTGCCGACAACCAAACTGGAATAGAATTCATCATTAATCGCGCGAAAGAACTCAATCTAATCGATATCTTTCCAGCCGGTTCGATCACCAAAAATGAAGACGGCGCCATACTCTCCGAAATACGCGAACTCAAAAATTCCGGCGCCGTAGCTGTTTCGGACGATGGCGTAGATATTGATAATACAGGTGTTTTGCTTCGGGCACTCGAATATTCGAAAACTCACGATATGCTTCTTATGAATCACTGTGAGACGCCCGACCTCGACAACCACGGCGTCATGCACGAAGGCTGGGTATCAACTGATCTCGGACTTCCTGGCATTCCAGAAGTCGCCGAGGATCATGCGGTGACGAAAGCAATCATGCTTGCGCAGCGCTCAGGAGCGCGACTCCACCTTTCGCACTTGTCGACCAAAGCGGCGGTAGCAGCTTTGCGCGAATATAAACGAACCGGAGCGATAAATGTAACCGGCGAGGTTTCGGTACAAAACTTTGCGCTTACCGACGAAGCGTGCCGCGGGTACAACACAGACGCCAAAATGTATCCGCCTCTGCGTTCGGAAGATCACGTCGACGCGCTTATCGCCGCAATCAAAGACGGCACAATTGATGCTATTACAACAGACCACGCGCCACACATCGAGCCCGACAAAATAAAACCGTTCGTCGATGCCGCACGCGGCACCGTCGGACTTGAGACGAGTTTTGCCGTACTAAACACGTACCTAATCAAACCGGGTCATGTTTCACTCATGGACGGTCTCGCGCTTATGACATATAAACCCGCCGCGATCATACGCAAAGAAAGGGGAACGCTTAATATCGGTGCCGACGCTGACATCGCGATTTTTGATATTGCAAAAGAATGGGTCGTTGATCCGTCGAAGTTCTACAGTAAGGGCAGGAATTCTGTATTCGCAGGCAAGACGCTCACCGGCAAAGCACTGCATACGATTTATCGCGGCGTGATCAAGATGAAAGATGGCATCGTTTTGAAATAATTCATGAATTAAAACATGGAGGCATTCTTGATCTCGAGCATGCTGTCAATTGCAGATACTGGCAACGTGATGCTTGTTACGGGCGGTTTTGTCGTCGGCGTTTTGAGTGTCGTATTTGGAGGAGGACTATTCTTCTCGGTTCCGCTCATGCAGTGGGTGTTTCCGTCGCTTTCGTTTGGCTCAATCGTAGGCAATATAAAAGTCGGTTCTTTGTTCCGCAGTATCGGATCGACGTGGACAACACGCGGAAGCATTGAATATGTGAGAAACATAGAAGTGTCTACGTTTGCTTTTCTCGGCACCATACTTGGGGCATTTTTGATATCACATTTGAGTCAGGCATGGATTTTGCCCGCGACTGTTTTTGCGGTTGTGTTTGCAGAAAGCGCACCGCGGATCACTGCTTTCATTAGCGGTAGAACGTTTCATGTTGCCGCATTTTTGTGCGGGCTCTACGCGGGAACATTTGGCGCAGGCATTGGCATTATTCTTGTCGCACTGCTTCGATTGAAACATCCAACAGATACCGACATCGCACTAGTCAAGATTCAGGCACGGTTTGTAGAATTCATGCTTGTCTCTGTCGCCGTTGTCACACACTGGTATGGTGGGAATTTATTGTTTGCCGTGTGGTTGCCGTGGTCTGTCGGATCACTAGCAGGAGGATACGTCGGAGGCATACTTCTAATACATCTCTCGAAATTCTCCGGCGCACTGCAGAAGATTGTATTGCGCATCGCTTATGCGCTGGCGATCATCACTGCAACGATTCATTTGTGATGTGAGGGGTGTTTCATTGCTTACATGAGTTGATATACACTTGTGAAATGGCGGGAATGAATATCTCACGACAAGCATTGTTGCTCCACAAAAAGTTGGGCGGGAAAATCCGCGTGATTCCCGCAACACCAATACGAAACAAAGCGGATCTGTCGCTTGTGTATACGCCCGGTGTCGCAGAGGTGTCGAGTGTGATTGCAAAAAATCCGAAGCTTGCGCGCATGTACACCATGAAAAAGCGCACTGTTGCTGTAATTTCCGACGGATCGGCAGTGCTCGGTCTCGGAAATATAGGACCTTTAGGCGCGCTTCCTGTAATGGAAGGAAAGTGCGCGATTTTTAAGACGTTCGCCGATGTTGATGCGATTCCTATAGTGCTTGATACCCAGGATACCGACGAAATCGTAGACACAATCGTTCGCATCGCACCGGCCTTTGGCGGTATCAATCTCGAAGATATTGCCGCGCCGAAATGCTTCGAGATAGAGCGGAGGATTATCGAGGCGTTAGATATTCCCGTCATGCATGATGATCAGCACGGCACGGCGATAGTCGTTCTTGCCGCGCTCATCAACGCGCTCAAAGTTGTGAAGAAGAAAATACATTTGGCACGAATCGTGATTCTTGGCGCTGGAGCCGCAGGAAAAGCATCCGCGGATTTACTCTGCGTTGCCGGAGCAAAAGATATAATCGTACTCGACAGCAAAGGAATAATAGATTCCAGCCGACCAGAAACGCACAAGCGGTCGCTTGTAAAATTCAACAAGCGCGGCATAAAAGGTGGACTTCGCGATGCACTCAAGGGCGCAGATGTTCTTCTCGGCGTATCCGGTCCGAATTTGGTGAAAGCAGAAGACATAAAGCTCATGGCAAAGAATGCAATCGTGTTCGCGATGGCGAATCCTATGCCGGAGATTATGCCCGATGAGGCAAAGCGAGGAGGTGCACTGATCGTCGGTACGGGAAGATCGGATTTTCCGAATCAGATCAACAATTCACTCGCGTTTCCAGGCGTTTTTCGCGGCGCGCTTGATCGCAATATACGCAAAATTACAACCGCGATGAAAATAAAAACGGCACGCGCAATCGCGGGACTGGTGAAAACTCCGACGCCAGACAAAATCGTGCCCGACATGTTCGACAAAAGAGTAGCAACAACAGTCGCAAAAGTCATTCGTTAGTGTGGTAGGGTACGCTTTTGTAACTATAGTCACAGAGCTATTGCCCACAGAATTGTCCACACGGCGTGGCATGTTATCATGCTTTCCATGGAAGACATCGCCAAATACATCACATCCGATCCGCGTGTGGCGCACGGCAATCCAGTGTTCAAGGGTACGCGCGTCATGGTGTACTTAGTACTTGAAATGCTCGCCGCCGGCGAGAGCGTCGAGGATGTCCTGCGCGCATATCCCAAGCTCACGAAGCGTCATGTGAACGCCGCATTCGGCTTTGCCTCCCGCGCTCCGGAGATGCGCGGTTCGGTCGTCAGATTCGATCATGCGCTTGCTCGTTGACGAAAACGTGCGGCGCGAAGTGCGCGATTTCCTCGCTTCGTTCGGGAGCGTGAAATACGTTTCCCGCGGCGCTTCCGACACATTGGTCGTGCGTATGGCGCAGGTCGAGCATAGGATACTCGTTACTCACGATAAGGATTTCATCAACGCGCTCGCATACCCGCCGGAGAAATACGCCGGAATCGTTATCGTCCGCATACATCCGCCGAACGCCGATATAATCAACGGCGCGTTGTCACGGCTATTCGCGCAGTATGGAGAAATGGAGTTGAAAGGACGCATCGTGATCCTTGCGGCCGACGGATTTCTCATCAACCCGCCTTTTGAGGACACTGAGTAGTCGCGTTGCGCTTCTCCCCTCACTCTCGACACACCATTGATTGAGTATCTACAACGCGGGCGCAAATCTGTATGTGCTTGCCCAAAACCCTTTCTAGCGCACGCAACACCCCCACCATCTTAGGAGAAATTATAAAACGGCACGGGTTATTCCAAGGGTCGAGAGATTCAAATTATTACTGGACGATAACTTCAAAACCTTGCCCATCGAAGTCAAATTCGGTCCGACGCCACTCACGTCTAGGTATTTTACTTTGACCCATTTCGTACCATTGGTCGTCGTATATCCTCGTCCTTTTACAGATTTACTATTGTCAGTGCGAAAAATATTGTCCACCCATGTGTCTACATTTGTGTTCGCGGTGACATGATCCGATGTTCTAGAAATAATCAGACGAGGACCAAATTCTATCGGCTGTGGAACTGGAAAAATAGTGAGGTCTGACGCGACGACAAGTTTGGAGTTAACTGTGTTTGAGCGATAATCATTTGGGAATTTTATCTCAATCCCTAAATCGTTACTTTTTAAAGTCTGCCAGTCCGATAATGTACTCTTGGTCTCCATAACCTGAAATGTGGCGAGTGTTTCTTCTAAAGAATCACTCTTTTTAGCGAAACTTAGATAGTAAGAATACATACCACCATTAATCACAACCTCTTTGTACAAGTTATCGTTGTTTGGACCTTCTACCTTTGTTTTCATTAATGCTTCATGTCCAGTAGCTCCATGCCCAGCAAATGTCGTTTCTTCAAGGGTGATATATTTCCCGTCGCCGTAATTTTTTTTCCAATTAGCGACGAGGTCAGAATACGCGCCAGGAGTTGACCGAGACGCGTTTATATACAGATTATTGTATTTTGCACGTTCAGAGTAATCACAAGATTTCATCAAATCAATATCTGATGGATTTTCCAGTATAAATACTCTGTAACTTTTTTCATTGGCCAATTGAGCACGAGTTGAAGAATCTTCGCACGTGTAAACATTATTATTGGTGGGCAGTTTTATGCTAAAATCAAAAGCACTATTCGTATATGTCTTCCAATCTGCAGTCTGCTCAGTTGATGTCGTATCAGTAGTTTGGCTTACGACATTCGTCTGATTGCCTTGTTTATCTTGTGTATACACATATGCACCACCACCGACCAACAGAATGGCAATGAGTGCAAGGATCAAAGGCATGACAAATCCTTTTTGTGAGTTTTTCATATTATTATTTTAGCAGTTTATTTACTAAAACAATAGAGGATCTGATTCCCAAAACTAATCACCCTACTTCTCCAAATCCAACACATCATCGATCCGTATTTGTGCGACGAATTCGGGGGCGTGGCTCACGAGCACCATCGCGCCTTCATATTCGCTGAGTGCTTTTGCGATCACTGGCAAATGGCGAAAGTTGATGTGGTTGGTCGGCTCATCGAGGATCAAGAGCCCCGGACGTTCCAAAACGAGGCGCGCGAATGCGACGAGACCTTTCTGCCCTTCAGATAAATGACCAATTTTGGTGTGAATGATGTCGGATGTGATGAGGAATCCGGCCGAGATCGCGCGCAGTTTTTCTTCGTCGGGTTTGTGCATCGCCGCTTCGAGCGATTTGTATACCGTGTCGTCAAAATTGAGCGTTGAAAAATCCTGACGATAATATCCGACTTTGACCCCCTTCCCTATCGATGCCCCTTGCGCGGTGCCCCTAGCGATGGATTCGAGCAGGGTACTCTTACCGATTCCATTCGGACCTTTCAATAATAGATGCTTACCGCGTTTGAGCGAGATGTTGGCTTTATGTAATTTAGCCTTGCCTGCTCCGAGCCCAGTTGAGGGGATCGTATTGTATGAATTTATGTGTAATATCTCGCCTTTTATATCCTGCACCGGGATTAAAAATGTTTTGATCGTTTTGTCTTCTTTGCGCACATCGACTTTTTCTTCTTCCATTTCCGCGATCTGCGTGCGCATCTTCTTGGCGATGAGACGCATCTTACCGCCTTTGTTCGCGAAGTAGTTGATTTTGTCTTTGTTGGCTTGAATATCTTTGGCGAGGAGCGCGTTCTTGCGATTCTCGCGTTCGATACGCTCGGTGATCTGTTTGACCACGTTGAAATAGTTGCCCGTGTATTGCTCGACCTTGCGCGTTTTTACATCCAGATACAGCACGCCGTCGGAAAATGCATTCAAGAAATCCGCATCGTGCGAAATCACTACGACGGTCTTGGCGTATTCAGTGAGATATTCGGTTAGGTGTTTGATTCCCGCATGATCGAGATTGTTGGTTGGTTCGTCGAGCAAGAGCAGATCAGGGTTTTGGATGAGCGCGGAGGCGAGCAATAGCCGCGCCTGCTGACCACCGGAGAATGATTTGATGATGCGATCATGCACTTTTACATGACCTTTTAGATTGACCACCTCAAGCGCTTCGTCGATACGCGGATCGATGTCGTACATTTTCTTGTCGAAGCATTTCTGGAAAAATTCGCGCACCGTTAGATCCATCTCCGTACGCGGGATTACCTGGCGTGATGTCGCTATCGTGAGTCCGTGCGGCATGTGAATCTTGCCCTCTTCGAGGCTGTGCGTGCCGGTGATGAGCCCGAATATCGTGCTCTTGCCTGCACCGTTCTGGCCCATGATAGTGATCTTGGACCCGCGTCGGATGTTGAAATCTATCTTCTCAAGAATGGGTTTGGCGGCACTATATTCAAAAGACGCGTCTTCAAAACGCACGATTGTTTCTTCCTTCGCCATTGGAGCACCTTACTGTATTTAGACGCAAATATAAAGCTTGACCATTAAGAAGATACTGTCGTCCCGAAACATTCTGCGGATGGTCGTCATCGTGGTGTGACGAACGCGATGATGCCGAACAGTAGATTCTTCAGTTTCGAGAGAGCTTCTGCGAAAATGCCTTGCGAATCGTTGCGCTCATTCGGACGGGCGACGTTTGGATAGTTGCGCAAATCTTTGGAAGTGAATGTTGGGATGCCACCTGTCACATTATTATTAGTACGTGGCGCTACGACAGAAATGTCTTGTACGCCACCGCGCCTCCATGCATTCGCATCTCGAATTGTTCGCGACAACTTTGCGTCGGAAATCGAGGGGATCGATGTATATACCGGGGCACCTTCGTTCGGCTTCGGCAACTGCGTTTTTTCTGGGCGCAAGATATTTGAGATGGAATTGAAAGGGGATATTTTGGTCGTAGGCGCCTGACCACCGCCGGACGCTCCTCCGCCCGATGATTGTTGGGATGCGGGTTGCCGTTGTTCGCCAGAATTTAAATCGGATGAGAGCTGTTGATTCTGTTGTGCTTGTTGTGGCGACAAACGCACACACTGGCCACTTTGCATGGCAGATCCTGCGGGGCACAAACACTGATCGTTGTATGTAACGGTATCCTGTGGGCACGGCTGGGGTCGTAAGCACTGACCGTTTGCGCAACCATCTTCACACTGCTCTACGACGTGTACGGCGCATGAGCTACTTTGCTCCACAAGAGCCGTGCCAAAACAGTAGACGGTTTCCACGCAGATGGTGCTTTTTGGTCTCTGGTCGTTTAGGGTTTGAGTGTTTCTGGGCGGGATGCCATAATCTGTGGGAGAAGTCGGAATGGGGTCGGGTGACAAGGGACCCCCCTTATAATTACGTTCCAAATCTTCCATACTTTGCTCGTCGAGAATGCGTTCACGTTGTGATGCGTCTGTAAACGTGGGACGGTAACCGGTAAGCGGAATCACACCAGCTATATCCATCGTCTTGGCTCGATTATTCAATACGTCGGTGAATGTCGCCGAACCCTTATTGAAGAGTGGTGGATTATATTTTGCGGCTTTTGACACGACATCGGCGGCGCGTCCATTCGGATTTTGCATATAGCTCGCCATAAATATCGGAAAGTCACCGGGTCCTAGAAAGTGTTCCATCGAGATGCCGAGCTTCGGCTCTAATTTTGCTTGCTGTATTGTTCCTTTGAATGTGTCCCATGCGCCCTTGGCACGAGCCGCTGTTACCTCCGCGGAAAGATACGGATTTGATCGCGTGCCAGGGTCTTTTGCCTTGCCGTATATTTGTCGTGTGAATTTGGTCCACGAATCCGGCATCCACTGAAAAAGGCCGTACGCATGTGCGGGTGAGCCTGCTTTCGCATTCATACCGCTTTCCGCGTTGGCGAGTGCAGGAAGATATCCGACCGGTAATCTGAATTGTTGTTCAAGCTGAGTAAACTTCGCGTATAGGGCTTGAGTAGTATCCGTATACGCTGCGTATGCCACACTCGCTACGAGCAACACCGACATGGATAGAATCGCCACGAGCACTACCCTGTGCATCGAGCTAGAAAACATGGATCATACGCAATATCGGTGGTAGATAGTGGCGGACGGCGATTTCATCCATA
>ERZ1292633.355-Hain-H41-02um-R1-355-length-56690-cov-8_pt1 | contig 56690 bp, 56 predicted proteins | sample MGYA00564406_ERZ1292633 | MGnify/ENA primary metagenome ERZ1292633 (study PRJEB36523, sample SAMEA6512639) | groundwater metagenome | collected 2019-01-08 | study: AquaDiva: Metagenomics assemblies of 32 groundwater samples | reverse complement strand
TCGCCATCATGGGCATGGACGACTTGGCTCCTGAAGACAAGCTGGCCGTGGCCCGTGCCCGCAAGATCCAGCGTTTCCTGTCGCAACCTTTCCACGTGGCTGAAGTGTTTACCGGTTCGCCCGGCAAGTACGTCACACTGGCTGAAACCATCCGTGGTTTCAAGATGATTGTGGCTGGCGAGTGCGATCACCTGCCAGAACAAGCCTTCTACATGGTCGGTACCATCGACGAAGCTTTCGAAAAGGCCAAAAAGGCAGCGTAAAGCAGCGTTGCGGGGTGGCTGATCCAGTCGCCACGCAGCCTGATTTGAACGCACCTTTTAAGGAGTAAACATGAACACCATCCACGTTGATGTGGTCAGTGCCGAAGAGTCCATCTATTCGGGCGAAGCCCGGTTTGTGGCCTTGCCAGGCGAGTCTGGCGAACTGGGAATTTACCCTCGCCACACCCCACTGATCACCCGCATCAAGGCCGGTTCGGTTCGCATCGAGAAGGCGGACGGCGCCGAGGAGTTCGTTTTCGTGGTCGGTGGCATTCTGGAAGTGCAGCCCGACCGCGTGACCGTGCTGTCTGACACCGCGATCCGCGGCAAAGACCTCGACGAAGAGAAAGCCAATGCGGCGAAACAAGCCGCAGAAGAAGCGCTGCGCAATGCCAAAAGCGAAATCGACTTGGCACGCGCCCAGTCGGAACTGGCTGTTTTGGCAGCCCAGTTGTCTGCGTTGCGCAAGTACCGCAAAAAATAAGACGCTGTTCAAGCGCGGCACCAGCATTTGTGCAGGTGCCTTCAAAAAACCCGGCACAGCCATGTGGCCGGGTTTTTTGTTGTCCAGCTCACAAGGGGTGCGTGTAGACTTGGCTGGATCATGAAACGAGCCAAACTGCAAGCCGCCATCGCGGGGGGCACTCCCGACGACCTCGAACAAAGCTTTTATGAAGCGCTTCAAAACGCCGACATAGAGCAGCTCATGGCTTGCTGGGCTGAGGAGGAGGACATTGTTTGCGTGCATCCTGGCGGACCTCGAATCATTGGAGCGGGCGCTATCCGTGCTGCGTTTGAAGGCATGTTTGCCAACGGCAGCGTGCAAGCCCGGCCAGAGCGGATCCACAAAGTGGCTTCCTTGGCGTGCGCTGTGCATCACCTGGTGGAGCGTGTGGAAGTGATCACGGCCCAAGGCGCGCAGCAAGCCTATGTGATTGCCACCAATGTGTACCAAAAGATGCCGCAAGGCTGGCGCATGGTGGCCCACCATGCCAGCCCGGGCACGGCCAAAGATTCAGCCGATGTGGGCATCAAACCCACTGTGCTGCATTGATGTCATGTTGTACCGAGCGCCAGCATGGCTGCCCGGTGGGCATGCCCAAACCATCTGGTCTGCGTTGTATGCACGCCGACGCTGGGGCCCCGTTGTGCCTCGTCAGCGTGAGCGGTGGGTGACGCCCGACAACGATTTCATCGACGTCGATCGACAACCAGCCAGCCAGCCAGACCGACCGCTGGTGGTGTTGTTTCATGGGCTGGAAGGATCGTCAGACAGCCATTACGCACAGGCCTTTGCCGATTGGGCTGCTGCGCATGACCTCAACTTCGCCTTGCCCCACTTTCGTGGCTGCAGCGGAGAGCTGAACCATGCACCCCGCGCCTACCATTCGGGAGACCACCAGGAAATCGACTGGGTGTTGCGGCGCTTGCGCACGCAGCATCAGGCGCAGGGTGGGCAAACACTGGTGGCTGCTGGCGTGTCATTGGGCGGCAACGCCTTGATGCGCTGGGCGGCAGAGCATGGTGCGACCGCCGGACAAAGTGCCGATGCCATCGCCTCCATTTGTTCACCGCTGGATTTGGTGCAAAGTGGGCGCGCGATCGGCAAAGGTTTGAACCGACAAATTTACACGCGCATGTTTTTACGCAGCATGAAGCCCAAGGCCTTGGCCAAGTGGGCCCAGCACCCCGGCTTGTTTGATCGGCAAAGGCTCATGGCCGTGCAAGATCTGTACGAATTTGACAATGTGTTTACAGCGCCACTGCATGGCTTCAAGAACACCGACGATTACTGGTCCAGGGCCTCGGCCAAACCATTGATGCGAGGCATTCGCATTCCCGCCTTGGCGTTGAATGCGCGCAATGACCCATTTGTGCCCGCGAGCAGCCTGCCTCGGCAAGCCGAGGTGTCGAAGTCGGTCACGCTCTGGCAACCCGAAGACGGAGGTCATGTCGGTTTTGCGCAAGGCAGTTGGCCCAGCCATGTGCGAGGCTTACCCGATGCCGTGGGGGCCTGGCTATTGGGGGCCGTGGGGTGTCCGTTGGCCCTACCGGAGGACGGCGATGGATGACATCGTTCATCAGGCCATGGCCAAGTGGCCGAATGTGCCAGACTGCTTTGGCTGGCTGGGGCTGGACAGCCGTGGGCAATGGTACATGCGCGATGACCGGGTTCAACTTCTGGGGACCTTTCAATCCGGCCAAGATGGCGTCAAAGGCTCGGTGCTGCGGCATGAAAAACTGATCGCGTTCATTCACCGCAATTACGAAGCCGATGCGCAAGGCCGTTGGTTTTTCCAGAATGGTCCGCAAAGGGTTTACGTGGAACTGGAAGCAGCCCCGTTTGTTTGGCGGCTAAATGAACGTTTTGAGCCGACCGCCCACACTGGGCAGCCAACACAGGCCATCGCGTGTTTGGTCGATGAAGTGGGGCGCGTTTATTTGCACACGCACCATGGCTTCGGCTTGGTGCACACATGGGATGTGGCCCTGGTTGCCGAGGCCATCGAACAAGGCCACTGGACGCCGCAAGCGTGCCTGGCCCGTGAGTTGCCCCAACGCTTTGGATTCGTGATCAGCCCGCAGCAAGGGCAAGAAAATCAAGCAGGCAGTCGGGCATAAAAAAACCGACCCTCGGGTCGGTTTGGGTGCAGACAAGCTGCGCTTTACTTTTTGTCGCCTTCGGCCGCAGGGGCCTTGGGTTCTTCAAACTTGGCGCCGGCATTGTTGGCCATGTAAACCGCTGCACGTGCAATTTCGGTGTCATTGAAGTCGCCACCCGATTGCGCACCCATGGCACCTTTGCCTTTGAGGGCCGAGGTCACCAAGGTTTCCAGACCTTGTTTGATGCGGGGACCCCAAGCACCAGCATCCATAAATTTGGGGGCGCCGGCCGCACCGCTGGCATGGCAGGCTGCGCATTGGGCTTTGTAAACTTCTTCACCGGCTTTCAAAGGACGGTTGGCATCACGAACTTCAACAGAGCCCACTTTCTGAATGCGCTGTGCGACGGATCTTTCCAAGTCGCTGGAACCCGGAGCCGTCTTGTTGGCCGAGGTCACGTAAAAAACCAAGCCAATGATGATGAACACCGGAATGATGAAAGAAGCCAGACTCAGCAAAAGCATTTGCTTGGGCGTTTTCACCGGGCCGGTGTGGGCTTCGTGTTGATCGTGGCTGTTGTCGCTCATGAGATCCTCTGGTTGGGCTGGGCCATGGGGCCTTGGTATTGACCGTCATCAACCCAACATTATAGCGGCCCACCCTTCACTGGGCTTTCAAGAATCGGGAAGAAAGACAAGCCGTGAGATAATCCGCATGTTCACCATTGCGCGGCTGTAGCTCAGTGGATAGAGTATTGGCCTCCGAAGCCAAGGGTCGTGGGTTCGATCCCCGCCAGCCGCACCAAACTCAACTTCGCCACCCTTCGCGGTGGCGTTTTTGTGGGCCGTACGCTTTATCAGCGGTTGGTGTTGTCGGGTGCCGTGGTGTCCTGGACCCGGCGAGCGCCCGTGAAACGTTTGGTCCAGTAGGCGGCTCTCAGGTCGTCCACGCGCACCGCTTTGCCTGCGCTGGGGGCGTGGATGAATTTGCCATCGCCAAGGTAAATGCCCACGTGGCTGAACGTGCGGCGCATGGTGTTGAAAAAAACCAGGTCGCCCGGGTTGAGTTCGCTGCGGTCAATTTTGTCGGTGGCCTTGGCCTGTTCGTCTGCGCGTCTGGGCAGCAAGCGCCCGATGGACGTTTCGTAAATGTGGCGAACGAATCCGCTGCAGTCAAAGCCGGTTTCTGCCGTGCTGCCCCCACGTTTGTAGGGTACGCCCAGCAGCGTCATGGCTTGTCCCAGCATCTGGTTGGTTTTTTCCCCCGCGCTGGTTTTCATCTGGTCGCCCAGTTGCATCAAGCTGGCCAGTTCCGACGCGCGTTTGACTGCCGGGGCCTGTTCTTCTTCAGGCGCGGCAAAAATCAGGGAGGAAACCAACAGCAAACTGACGGCGATGGCGAGGGGTTTCAATTTCACAATGTAAGATTTTGAAGTGAAGCCAACCATAATAACCCGGTTGCGCAAATTCAGGCAATGGTTTTGCGTATTTTGGATGTATCAAACGCCGTAGCGGTCGCGGTAGGCCTGCACTTTGGGCAGGTGTTCACCCAGTGTGTTGCCTGCCTGGTTCGACAAATAGGCCAGCAGATCTGACAGCTGTGCAATCGTGCAGACCTGCATGCCCAGCGTGTTGCGCACGTACTGCACCGCACTGTGCGGCACGTCTTGCACCGAGCCGTCGGCTTGTTTTTCGGTGGCCATTTCCTGGCGGTCCAGCGCAATGGCGATGGCGTACGGTGTGGCACCGGCCGCCTGAATCAGCGCGATCGACTCGCGTGCAGCCGTTCCTGCGCTCATCACGTCGTCCACGATCAGCACGCGGCCCTTGAGCGGTGCGCCCACCAAGCTACCGCCTTCGCCGTGGTCTTTGGCTTCCTTGCGGTTGTAGGCGAAAGGCACGTTCTTGCCCAGCCGGGCCAGTTCCACGGCCACCGCAGCACCCAGCGGAATCCCTTTGTAGGCCGGGCCAAAAATCATGTCAAATTCGATGCCACTGGCCAGCAGGGCATTTGCATAAAATTGCGCCAGTCGACTCAACTTGGCACCGTCATCAAACAGGCCTGCGTTGAAAAAGTAAGGACTCATGCGTCCGGCTTTGGTTTTGAATTCGCCAAAGCGCAGCACGCCCGAGTCGACCGCAAATTGCACAAATTCCTGAGCGAGCGCCTGCATCTCGGCGCTGCTTGCCTGTTTCGTCACCATGGGGAAATCCTTGTTCAAACTCACCAGCCTTAACCTGAACGGCATTCGTTCTGCATCGACCAAAGGGGTGGATGCCTGGTTGGCGCAAGCCAAGCCAGATTGTATTTGTGTGCAAGAAGTCAAAGCCCAGGCTGCGGATGTGGCGGGAAAGTTTGAAGAGATTGCGGGCCTGAAGGGGCATTTTCATTTCGCCGAGAAAAAAGGCTACTCGGGCGTTGGCGTGTACATCCGACATGAGCCCAGCGACGTGGTTGTGGGTTTTGATGGCGGTGAGTTTGACGCCGAAGGCCGCTACGTGGAGCTGCGGTTTGATACACCCACCCGCAAGCTGTCCATCATCAGCAGCTATTTCCCGAGTGGCTCATCGGGGCCTGAGCGGCAAGAGGCCAAGTTCCGATTTCTGGACAAGATGTACCCGCACCTCATGGCCCTCAAGGCCGCGCGCGACTTCATTGTGTGCAGCGATGTGAACATTGCCCACCAGCAGGCCGACCTGAAAAATTGGCGCAGCAACCAGAAAAACAGCGGTTTTTTACCCGAAGAGCGGGCCTGGATGACCCAGCTCACCACGGAGGGGGGGGTGGTCGATGTGTACCGCCGCCTGCAACCCGACACCACAGACGCTTGCTACACCTGGTGGAGCAACCGGGGACAGGCCTATGCCAACAACGTGGGGTGGCGACTGGACTACCACCTGGCCACACCCGCGTTGGCAGAAAAAGCCCGGTCCGAATCGATTTACAAAGACCAGAAGTTTTCCGACCACGCGCCGATCACGGTTGAATACGACTTAGCCCTCTGAGGGCAAGTCCACGGTCATGCGTCGGCCTTCCTGGGCGCTGACCAAGCCCAGCGCGATCAGTTCCATCACGTGCAGGGCTTCTTCGGGCGGAACCGGGTTGGGCGAGCCCAGCCGCACGGCGTCCCGGATGCCCGTGTAATAGCGTGTGTAATCGCCCGGCAAGCACGCTGACGTGCGCTGTGTCAATGTCTGGTCATCGCCCGCCAGGGTCAGCAGCAGGGGGTTGGGGTCCATGCCCCAGTCTGCATGCGGTGGACGCAGGCCCGCTTTCAGGGCGGTTTCCTGGGTGTCCAGCCCCCACTTGAGCAACGATCCACGGGTGCCGTGCACGGTAAACCGGGGGGCCACATGGGCGGTCAGGGCGCTGGCATGCAGCACCACCCGCAAGCTGTCGTAATGCAAGAGGGCATGAAACCAATCGTCGGCGCGGCTGTTGTCTCGCTGCCGGGCCCAATCGAGAGAGAGCGTCTGCGGCAGGCCAAACAATTGCAGGGCCTGGTCCAGCAGATGGGGCCCCAGATCGAACCAAAGACCACTGCCGGGTTCGCCAGAGTCTCGCCAGCGCTGGGGCACCACCGGGCGATAGCGGTCAAAGTGCGATTCAAAATGAACGATGCGGCCCAGCTCGGCGCGCCCCAACGCGGCCTGAACCGACAGGAAGTCCCCATCCCAGCGGCGGTTGTGGAAGACCGACAACAAGCGCTGCTGCTGCTGGGCCAGCGCGATCAGGTCGCGGGCCTCACGCACATTCAGGGTGAAGGGCTTGTCCACCACCACATGCTTGCCTGCCATCAGCGCCTGCGCCGCCAGCGGCGCGTGGGTGTTGTTGGGCGTGGCCACCACCACCAGATCAATGTCCGCCCGTGCGATCAGTTGTTCGGGGGTCTCGCACACCGTGGCGTTTGGCCAGGCTGCATGCACATCTTGCGGGCGACTGCTTGAAATGGCCGTCAACTGAAGCCCCGGTATGGCCGCAATCAGCGGTGCATGGAAGGTGGCTGAGGCATAGCCAAAGCCCAAAAGGCCCACGTTCAGGGGTGCGGTCATCGTTGTGCTTTCAGTTCGGCCATGCAACGCGGCCATCCAACAAACCGCCAGCTTAAACCAAGCTGCATTGGCCGCGCCCGGGGCGGGCGGCTCAGCCTCGGGTATAGGTCAGCATGCGCCCTTTGTAGGCCAATGTCTCTTGGCGTGCGGGTTGGTCCAGCACCTGCTCATGCATGGCAAAGCCCACACGCGCCATGTGTTTGTGAAAGGCAGAGCGGTTGCCCCGGTTGGGGTCCACGACCCAGATCTCGCTGGCGCTCGCCGCGTGCGCGTCAATGAAGTTGGCCAAGCTGCCTTCGTCGTCGCGCTCGTACAGGATGTCGCTGCCCACAATCAGGTCAAACCGCCCGCTCACACCCGCATCGTGGGCTGAAGTGCGTACGGGCAAGCCGTCGTCGCGTTGCGCGGCCTTGCCCCACAGGCCATGGCGGTAGGTCATCGGTGGCAGGCCGTTCAAACGGGTGTTTTCGTCCAGAAAGGCGTGCGTCAAAGGGTGGCAGTCGCTGGCCGTGATGTTGGCCCCGCGCCGGTGGGCCACCAGGCTGGACAGGCCCAGGCCGCAACCAATCTCCAGAATGCGTTCGCTTGTCACAGAACGCAGCGCCATGCGCTCGGCCATTTGTTGCCCTGACGGCCAAAGCAGACCAAACAAAGGCCAGGTGGCGGAAGAAATGCCCAAATTCAGGGCTTCGTCCAAGGGGTCATGGAACTGGTTTTTGTCGAACAGCGAGCGGATGACCAGGTCATCCACGCCCAAAACCGCGATGGTTTCCTGTTTGGTCAGGTAGCCGGTGGGGGAGGTGTGCAAAAAGGCAATCGTTGCAGCGCAAGGGCCGAGGTTCAAAGGCGCTGACTGAGGGGACTGTACCATTCAGGGATGCTGCAATACCAAACCATCCCCGTCACGCCTTTTCAGCAAAACTGTTCCTTGATTTGGGACGACCAGACCCGCCAGGCGGCGGTGGTGGACCCGGGCGGCGACCTCGACGTGTTGTTGGGCGCCATCCAGCGTCTGAACCTGAAACTGGAGCAGATCTGGATCACCCATGGCCATGTGGACCACGCATCGGGCGCCGCCGATCTGGCGGAGCAATTGGGCGGCTTGCCGATCATCGGGCCGCATCCGGCGGATCAGTTCTGGATCGATGGTTTGCCTGCTGCGGCGGCGGCCTATGGCTTTCCGCCGGCACGGGTCTTCAAGCCCACACGGTGGCTGGCCGATGGCGATACGGTCACGTTGGGGTCTCACACTTTGCAGGTGCGCCATTGCCCAGGGCACACGCCGGGCCATGTGGTGTTTTATTCACCCGAGATGAAGCGTGCTTTTGTGGGGGATGTGTTGTTTGCCGGCAGCATCGGGCGCACCGATTTCCCGCAAGGCAACCACGACGACCTGATCGCCAGCATCACCGAGCGGCTGTGGCCCATGGGCAATGACACGGTGTTCATTCCTGGCCATGGCCCCGAGAGCACGTTTGGCCGTGAGCGTCAGAGCAACCCTTATGTGCGGGATCGGTGACGCCGTGCTTGCTCGAGTCTGCCGGAACTGACCGCCGCCACATCGGCAACGGCATGCACGGGGTCAGCCTTTGGCAGCCTGCTCGTACAGGTGTTGCACCTTGGGCAGGTTGGCTTCGAGTTCAAGAATGCGGTTGGCGCCGCTGGGGTGGGTGGACAGGAATGAAGGGCTGCCGTTGCTGCTGGCCGCCTGCATCTTTTGCCACAAGCTGACGCTGGCCTCGGGTTTGTAGCCGCCACGCGCGGCGATTTCCAGGCCCACCAGGTCGGCCTCGGTTTCGTCGTCCCGGCTGTACTTCAGCGTGAGCAATTGGGTGCCCAGGTTGGCCGCGGCATCGCCCAAGGAACCCAAGCCCAACAGCTGCGACGCAATGGACAGCCCGATGCTGGTGGCCTGGCTTTTGGCCAGGCGTTCGCGGGCGTGTTCACGCAGGGCGTGCGCCATCTCGTGTCCCATGATCATGGCTGCTTCGTCATCGGTCAGCTTCAACTGGTCCAGGATGCCGGTATAAAAAGCGATCTTGCCGCCAGGCATGCACCAGGCATTGATTTGTTTGCTGCCAATCAGGCTGACTTGCCATTTCCAGTCACGCGAACGCGGATTCCACTGCGCGGTGTGGGGAATCAGCTTTTGCGCAATGGTCTGCAAGCGCTGCAGTTGCGGGTGGCCATCGGGGGCCAGTGCGCCTTTGGCGCGGGCCTCGGCCAGCACCTGCGTGAACTGCTGCCGCGCCGAGGTTTCGAGGGTTTCGGCAGGCACCAGTTTGCGCCAACCGGAGGATGAGCCCACGTCCACCTGCGCCAAAGCCGAACCGGCGGCCGAGGCCCCTGCGGCCAACAGGAAAGCGCGGCGGGCTTGCCAGCGTGGTGAGGGGTCAGCCAAGACGCCGGGGGGTGCACCGGCAGCAGGGGTTTTGAGGTTGCAAATAAAGCACATCGTTCGCAAATGATAGCGACTCGGGCCACTTCAAGGGGTCGCGCGTGGGGCGCAGGGGTCCGATAATCGCTGCATGGCCGACACAGCACCCCATTCCGAGACCCCTCCGCCGAGTACGGTGCGTACTTGGCGCGAGGCTTTGCGCCTGTATTTGCAACCCGCCAGTTTGCGCATGCTGGCCTTGGGTTTTTCGGCCGGGCTGCCTTTGCTTTTGGTGCTGGGCACGCTCAGTTTTCGGCTGCGTGAAGCCGGCATCGACCGCAGCACCATTGGTTACCTGAGTTGGGTGGGCTTGGCTTACGGCGTCAAGTGGATCTGGGCGCCGTTGGTGGACCGCCTGCCGATTCCCTGGCTGACACGGCAGCTGGGACGCCGGCGCAGTTGGTTGTTGCTGTCGCAAATGGCCATCGCCGCCGGTCTGGTGGGCATGGCCCTGAACGACCCCTCTCAATTGCTGGGCCCGCTGGTGGCCTGTGCCTTGGCTGTGGCGGTGGCTTCGGCCACGCAAGACATTGCGCTGGACGCCTACCGCATCGAATCGGCCGAGGTCAACGCGCAAGCCGCGCTGGCGGCCAGTTACCAGACGGGTTACCGACTGGCCATGATCTGGGCTGGCGCGGGCGTGCTGTGGATTGCGGCATGGGCCCAAGGCGAGCAGACCACAGGTTATGCCCAGGCGGCCTGGCAAATGGCCTATCTGGTCATGGCCGCCAGCATGCTGCCGGGCATGCTCATGGTGCTGGGCTCGCCCGAGCCGGTGCCCGTCCCCATGCCGGCCGCGCGCAATTTAGCCGAGTGGTTGCATGGGGCCTTGATCGCGCCTTTTGCAGACTTTTGGCGCCGCTACCGCTGGCAGGCGCTGCTGGTGCTGGCGCTGATCGCGGTGTACCGCATCAGCGACGTGGTCATGGGCATCATGGCCAACCCGTTTTATGTGGACATGGGCTTCACCAAAACCGAAGTGGCCAGCGTGACCAAGGTCTATGGCGTGGTCATGACCCTGGCGGGGGCGTTTGTCGGCGGGGTGCTGTCGGCGCGTTGGGGTGTCATGCGCATCCTCATGCTGGGCGCGGTGCTCAGTGCCGTGAGCAATTTGCTGTTTGTCTGGCTCAGCGGCGTGGGGCACGATGTCTCTGCGTTGATGTGGGTCATCTCGGCCGATAACCTGGCCAGTGGCATCGCCTCGGCCGCGTTCATCGCCTATTTGTCGTCGCTGACCAACATCCGTTATTCGGCCACGCAATACGCGCTGCTCAGCTCCATGATGCTGTTGTTGCCCAAGTTCATTGCCGGGTTTTCGGGTGATTTTGTCGATGCCCATGGCTACGCCAGCTTTTTCACCGCCACCGCCTGGCTTGGGCTGCCCGTGTTGCTGCTGGTGGCGCTGGCATCGCGGGTGCATGCCCGGCAGGCCTGATGGCTTGAGGAACCAGCCCGGTCAGGAGCAAGGTGTGGGCGTGAATTTACCGATCTTTACCCAAGCGACACGATGGACTTTCCAACGCAGGCGATGATGCACCCCATGCAACGAATTTTGATGATCGAAGACGACACCCGTCTGGCGGGCATGGTGTCGGACTATCTGGGGCAAAACGGCTTGGGCGTGGAGCATGCGCCCGACGCGCAAAGCGGCTTGGCCCGCCTGCAACACGCGGGCGTGGATCTGGTGATTCTGGATTTGATGTTGCCCGACATGGATGGCCTGCAAGTTTGCCAGCGCATCCGGGCTTTGCCGGGCGCGCTGGGCCAGGTGCCGGTGCTCATGCTGACGGCCAAAGGCGACCCGATGGACCGCATCATCGGGCTGGAAATGGGGGCCGACGACTACCTGCCCAAGCCCTTTGAGCCCCGTGAGCTGCTGGCCCGCATCAAGGCCATCTTGCGTCGCAAGGGCGCAGCCCCTGAAACCAGCGCTCAGGTGATGCAGTTCGGATCGCTTGAAATTGACCGCGATGCCCGCCGTGTGTCGGTGGCGGGCCAGGCCTGCGACCTGACCTCGTACCAATACGATGTGTTGGTGGCTTTGGCCGAACGTGCGGGCCGTGTGCTCACGCGTGACCAGATCATGGAGGCCGTGCGTGGGCGTGAACTGGAGGCGTTCGACCGCTCCATCGATGTCCACATGGGCCGCATCCGCGCGGCCATTGAAGCCGACCCCAAAGCGCCGCAACGCATCCTCACGGTACGCGGCGTGGGCTATGTGTTTGCGCGGCAACAGGACTGAAATATGGCCTTCGCCTCTTTGTCCCGGCACTGGTCGCGCCATCTGTATTTGCGCATCTGGTTGGCGGTGGTTTTGGGCGTGGCTTTGCTCATGCTGGTGGTGGGCTGGGCCTGGCGTGTCAGTGTGGAGCACAACACCCCGTTGCCCGTGCCGCGCGAATGGGTGGTGCTCAATGCCGAGGGGGAGGTGCTGGCCACCACGTCGCGCCGCCCCGGCCCTGGTGGCCCGCTGGAATTTGACTTGACCCTGCCCGATGGACAGCAGCTGCAATTGCGGCTGCAGCGCAATGGCGAGCGCGTGGACCCGCCGGGCATGGACCGGCCAGGGCGCGGGCACATGCTGTCCCATGGCCCACCCCGTGTGCGCAACGAGCCGCCCTGGTGGGCCCGGCCGCCCTATGGATTTTTCTGGATGCTGGGGCTGATCGGCTTGGCCGTGGCGCTGGGTTTGTACCCGGTGGTGCGGCGGTTGACCCAACGGCTGGAAGGTTTGCAACGCAGCGTACAACGCTGGGGCGATGGCGACTTGTCGGTGCGTGTGCCGGTGCACGGCGATGACGAGGTGGCGGACTTGTCGCAGCGGTTCAATACCGCAGCCGAACGCATCGAAGGCCTGATGGCCTCACAAAAATCCCTGCTGGCCAACGCCTCGCACGAGCTGCGTTCGCCTTTGGCACGCATCCGCATGGGGCTGGAGCTGATGGCGGCACCCACCGCCGACACGGCGGTGCAGCAGCGCACCCGCACAGAGATCTTGCGCAACATGTCCGAGCTCGATCAGTTGATCGATGAAATCTTGCTCGCCAGCCGTCTGGACGCCAAAGAGGCCGACATTGGCCACATCGAGGCGGTGGACCTGGTGGGCCTGTGTGCCGAAGAGTGCGCGCGCGTTGGCGCGGTGCTGGATGTGCCGCCAGGCCTGACGCAATTGGAGGTCCAGGGCGTGGCCAAGTTGCTGCGCCGCATGGTGCGCAATCTGCTGGAAAACGCCCGGCGGTATGGGGCCTCTGCAGACGCGGGCGACGGAACCGAGGACGGTGATGTGGTCTTGTCTTTGGCACACCCAGGCGCACAGGTCCACATCCAGGTGTGCGACCGAGGGCCAGGGGTGCCCGTGGCATGGCGTGAGCGGATTTTTGAGCCCTTTTTCCGCCTGCCAGGGGCCAGTGAACGCGTGGGCGGGGTGGGCCTGGGGCTTTCACTGGTCCGCTCGATTGCCGAGCGGCATGGCGGGACCGTGCAATGCTCGGACCGTCCCGGCGGCGGCGCCTGTTTTGAAATTGATCTGCCCCAAAGCAAAACAGCGAACACCTGAGTGTTCGCTGTGGGCAAGATTTCTGTCGCCAGCGCCATCCACGGGATGGCGAAGCTTGACCTTCAGTGGTGGTGGCCCACCACTTCACCGGCTTTCAGCTTGTATTCTGTGCCGCAATAAGGGCACTTGGCCTGACCGGTTTTGGCCACATCCAGGTACACCTTGGGGTGGGTGTTCCAGAGCTTCATGTCGGCTTTGGGGCTGGGGCAGAAAACGCCGCCTTGTGGGTTCAGGTCGGTGGCCAGCAATTCAACGGTGTTGCTCATGTGTCTTGTCCTTAAACCAAAGTCAGCCAGTGGGCGTATTGGGGGTTGCGGCCATTGACGATGTCAAAGAACGCGGCTTGGATTTTTGCGGTGATGGGGCCCCGGCTGCCCGCGCCCAGCTGGATGCGGTCGAGTTCGCGGATGGGCGTGACTTCGGCGGCGGTACCGGTGAAGAAGGCTTCGTCGGCGATGTAAATCTCGTCGCGGGTGATGCGCTTTTGCACGATCTCCAGGCCCAAATCTTTGGCGATGTGGAACACGGTGTTGCGCGTGATGCCGTTCAGGGCACCGGCTGACAAATCGGGGGTGTAGATCACGCCGTCTTTGACCACGAAGATGTTTTCGCCAGCGCCTTCGGACACAAAGCCCGAGGTGTCGAGCAACAGGGCTTCGTCGTAACCTTCATCGGTCACTTCCATGTTGGCCAGAATGGAGTTGGTGTAGTTGCTCACCGCCTTGGCCTGGGTCATGGTGATGTTCACATGGTGGCGGGTGTAGCTGGATGTTTTCACGCGGATGCCGCGCTGCATGCCTTCTTCGCCCAGATAGGCGCCCCAGGTCCATGCCGCCACCATCAGGTGGATGGTGTTGCCCTTGGGGGACACGCCCAGCTTTTTGTCGCCGATCCAGGTCAGGGGGCGGATGTAACCACTCTCTAAGTTGTTCTCACGCACCACGGTGCGCTGGGCCTCGTTGACCTGCTCTTTGGTGAAAGGAATGGCCATGCGCAGGATCTTGGCGCTGTTGAACAGGCGGTCGGTGTGCTCTTGCAGGCGGAAGATGGCGGTGCCTTGTTCGGTTTTGTAAGCGCGCACGCCTTCAAAAGCGCCGCAACCGTAGTGCAGGGTGTGGCTCAGTACATGGATCTTGGCGTCGCGCCAATCGACCAACTGGCCGTCCATCCAGATTTTGCCGTCACGGTCTGACATCGAGGGGATGACAACGCTCATCTTGTGTCCTTTTAAAAAGCGGGGTTTGCGTCCGATAAAACGAACATTTTACGGTGAGCCACCGGCTGCATCATTCCGGCCGCACCAGTGTCCATTCGGTCAATTTGCCACCCACAAAGGTGCAGGTGACATGCGATTGACCGGTATCGGTCCAGCGGAAAATTTCGGGCTGGGTGTCTTTTTCACTCAGCAGTTCACCCAGGGACCGTGTCATGGCAATGACGTGCATCAACGTCGCGCCCTTTTTGAGCTTGGCGTTGAACATCACGGCGCTGGCGACGTAACCGATGGGCCGGTTGGTCGCGCGCTTGAGGATGGTGACCATGCGCGTGAAGTGCAGCAAGATCCACATGACCACGCCGCCAGCGGCCAAGGCGATACCGGCCCATTGGAAGGCCTGCCAGGCACCGATGGTGAAAACAAGAATGGCCAGCGGCGCGAGTATTTTGTTGAAATTCATGGGAGCAGATTGTGCCTTGCTTGTCCGTGGGATTCAGTCCAGCCCCCGCACGACCTGCATGGCTTCTTCGATGCGTTCCACCGGGTAGATGGTCAGGCCTTCGAAGGCCTGGTCGTTCTTTTTTGGCGCATTGGCTTTGGGCACCACGGCCACCTTGAAGCCCAGTTTGGCCGCCTCTTTCAGACGGTCTTGACCGCGCGGCGCAGGGCGCACCTCACCGGCCAGGCCCACCTCACCAAAGGCGATGAAGCCTTTGGGCAGGGCTTTGCCGCGCAGGCTGCTGGTGATGGCCAGCATCACCGCCAGGTCTGCCGCCGGTTCGCTGATGCGCACGCCGCCCACCGCGTTCACAAACACATCCTGGTCCATGCAGGCCACGCCCGCATGGCGGTGCAGCACCGCCAGCAGCATGGCCAGGCGGTCGCGGTCCAGGCCCACGGACAGGCGGCGGGGACTGGGCCCACCAGAGTCCACCAAGGCCTGAATTTCCACCAACAGCGGGCGTGTGCCTTCCAGCGTGACCATGACGCAGCTGCCGGGCACCGGGTCGCTGTGCTGGCTCAAAAAGATGGCGCTCGGATTGCTCACGCCCTTCAGGCCTTTTTCGGTCATGGCGAACACGCCGATTTCGTTCACCGCGCCAAAGCGGTTCTTGATGGCGCGGATCAGGCGGAAGTTGGAATGCGTGTCGCCTTCAAAGTAGAGCACCGTGTCCACCATGTGCTCCAGCACGCGGGGGCCGGCCAGGGTGCCTTCTTTGGTGACGTGGCCGACCAGCACGATGGTGGTGCCGGTGGATTTGGCCGTGCGCGTCAGGTGCGCGGCACATTCGCGCACCTGGGCGACCGAGCCGGGCGCCGACGTCAGCTGGTCCGAATAGACCGTTTGAATCGAATCGATGATGGCAATGCCTGGCTGGCGCGCCTGCAGCGTGTGCAGGATTTTTTCAAGCTGGATTTCGGGCAGCACGGGCACTTGGGAGTTGGGCAGGCCCAGTCGGCGGGAACGCATGGCCACCTGGGCGCCGCTTTCTTCACCCGTCACATACAAGGTGTTCATGCCACCGCGTTGCAACGCATCCACCGCTTGCAGCAGCAAGGTGGATTTGCCGATGCCCGGGTCGCCGCCGATCAACACCACGCCGCCTTCGACCATGCCGCCGCCCAGCACCCGGTCCAGTTCGTCGATGCCGGTGGGGTGGCGCTCAAAGTCGGTGGCTTCGATCTGGGCCAGCGGCAGCACGTCCGACGTGGGGGCCAGCGAAGCGTGCACCGAGCCAAAGCGGTTCTTGCCGCCTGCCGGCTCGGTGGGGCTTTCAATCAGGGTGTTCCAGGCGTTGCAGCTGGGGCATTTGCCCATCCAACGGGGGCTGGTGCCGCCGCATTCGGTGCAGGTGAAAATCGTTTTGTCTTTGGCCATGCCGCGATTGTGCCTTTGCCCACAGTCCGCACAACCGCGCACACCCGGCGGGTCAGGCCGGGGCGCACTCAGGGCTGCGCCAGCCAGCTCTTGACAAAGTCGCGGGTGATGTCGCTGGCGCTCAGTGAACGTGCACCGGCGGCGTTTTGGCCCGACCACAAGGGCGTGAAATCGCTCAAGCCCATGGCTTCGGACGCGGCCCGCAAGGGAGCGATGCCCGCTGTGGCCAGCGGAAATGCCGGGGCTTGTGCACACCAGGGCCCCAGTTCGCGCATGACCCGGTTGACGATGCCCCGCGCCGGGCGACCGCTGAACAGGTTGGTGAGCGCCGTGTGCTGCGCCGCAGGCGATTGCAGTGCGGCGCGGTGCAAGGCGCTGGTGGTGGCTTCGTGGCTGCACAAATAGGCGGTGCCGATCTGCACACCCGAGGCGCCCAGCCCCCTGGCCGCAGCCACCCCTGGCCCGGTGGCGATGCCACCGGCCGCGATCACGGGCAGGTTCACGGCCTGCACGATCTGTGGCAACAGCGCGAAAGTGCCGATCTGGGTGCTCAGATCTTGGGTCAAAAACATGCCCCGGTGGCCGCCTGCTTCCAGGCCTTGGGCAATGAGGGCATCGGCGCCGTGCGCCTGCAGCCACAGCGCTTCGGGCACGGTGGTGGCCGAGGACCACACCCGGCTGCCCCAGCTTTTGACGCGGGCCAGCAAATCGGGGGCCGGCAAACCGAAATGGAAACTCACCACCGCCGGGCGAAAGGCTTCCAGCACATCGGCGCTGTCGTGGTTGAAGGGCACACGCCCCGGGCCAGCAGGGATGTGCTCGGGATCCAGGCCCAGTTCGCGGTAATACGGTGCCAGAGTCTGGTGCCAAAGGGCTTCACGCGCAGCGTCGGGCGCAGGGCTGGCATGGCAAAAGAAATTGACATTGAAAGGGGCCGAGGTGGCGGCCTGCAGCGCCTGCAGTTCGGCCTGCAGGGCTGGTGGGCTGAGCATGGCCGCAGGCAGTGAGCCCAGGCCCCCGGCTTCACACACGGCCAGGGCCAGCAGGTGGTTTTGCACCCCGGCCATGGGGGCCTGGATGACGGGGGCATGCAGGCCCAAGTGGTGCAGAAAATGTGGCATGCCCAAAATGTACCGCGAACGGTGGTGGGCTTTGCAGCGGGTTGGTCGTCAGGCGTTGGACGGGTTGGTGGCGGTGCCAATCTGCACCCGTTTGATCTCGCTGCGCAAAGACTCCACGGCGATGGGTTTGGACACATAACCATCCATGCCGCAGGCCATGTAGCGTTCCTGATCACCCTTGAGCGCGTTGGCCGTCACCGCAATGATCGGGGTGCGGGGGAGGCCGCGGGCTTGCTCCATGGACCGGATGATTTCGGTCGCCTCTATGCCGCTCATCACGGGCATCTGGATGTCCATCAAAATCAAATCAAAGGCACCGTTGGAAAAGGCCTCGACGGCTTCGACGCCGTTGTTGGCAAGGCTGATGTCATAGCCCATGCGGGTGAGCAAGATGGTCATCAGGGTCTGGTTGATCAGCGCGTCCTCGACCAGCAAGGCGCGCTGCGGGCTGGGCAGCAGATGGGCCTGCGGGTCCGGGGTGGGCTGCTCTGTGGATGCCATGCTGGGCACGCTGCAGGTGAGGGTGTTCAGCAAGGCCAGCATTTCGTGTGGATCAATGGGTTTGACCAAGAACCCCTGGATGCCCTGCGCGTTCAATTGTTCCTCGCTGGTTTGTTCACTCAGGGCGCCCATCATGACGATGGGCATCTGCTCGGTCGTGCGCTCTTGCCGGATGTGTGCGGCCAGCGCGTAGCCGTCGATGTCGGGCATGTTCACGTCGATCAGTGCGCAACAGGCTTGCGCCAGCAGCGGGGAGTGCAGTGCCTGGGCCGCACCATCGGCGGTCGCCGCGTGCAGGCCAATGGCGCCGAGCTGTTGGCTCAGGACGGTTCTGCTGCTGGCGTTGTCGTCCACGACGAGGATCGTTTTGCCGACCAGTCGCAGAGGCACCTCTTGGGGGTTGAAGGCCGAGGAGGCCGCCGTTTGCAAGAGCACGCAAAAACTGAAGGTGCTGCCATGACCGGGCTGGCTGCGCACCTGGATCTCGCCGCCCATCATGTGCACCAGGTTGCGGCTGATGGCCAGGCCCAGGCCCGAGCCGCCAAACCGGCGCACCGTGCTGGAGTCGGCCTGCGTGAACACGTCAAAAATGAAGGCTTGTTTGTCTGACGGAATACCGATGCCGGTGTCCTGAATGGCGAACGCCAGCCAAATGCCTTGCACACCGGGTGGCGGCGTCAGGCGTTCCACGCTGAGCAGGATCTCACCTTGCGCGGTGAACTTGATCGCGTTGCCCAGCAAGTTGGTGAGCACCTGCTGCAAGCGCAACGGATCGCCGACCACTTGGTCGGGCACGTTGCTGTTCATGTCGCAGATCAACTCCAGCGCTTTTTCGCTGGCCCGCAAGGACAAGGTGCGCGTGGTTTGACGGATCAGGCTGTGCAAGGAAAACGGGTGCGGGTCCAGGCTGAGTTTGCGGGCTTCGATTTTGGAAAAATCCAGAATGTCATTGATCACGGCGAGCAGGGAATTGGCCGATGTGGACACCATGTCCAGGTAGCTGCGCTGCTCGGCGGTCATGCGGGTTTGCAGGCACAACTCGGTCATGCCCAGAATGCCGTTCATGGGCGTGCGGATTTCGTGGCTCATGTTGGCCAGAAAATGGCTTTTGGATGCATTGGCCGCCTGCGCCGCATCGCGGGCCTGCGACAGCTCTTTTTCTGTCTGGATGCGGGCTTCCACAAACGCATTGAAGGCGCGCACCACGGTCTTGATTTCCTTGCCGCCCAACGCCTCCATCGGTGCGGCGGGCTGGCCATCGCGCATCTTGGCGGCCGTGTCGTGCATGGCGCTGGCCAGCAGCTCCAAGGGGCCGACCAGCCGCCCGGCAAAAGTCCACAGCAAGGGCACCATCACCAGCATCAGCAACACGCTCACACCGATCATTTCTTTGAACAAGCCTTCAATCGGTGCAAAAGCTTCCGCAGCGGGGACCACCGAGGCGATGACCCAGTCGGTGGTCTCCAGCTGCTTGAAGGTGAACAGGCCCTTGAGCCCGCGGGTGGTGTAACCCTCCTGGGTGCCTTCAAAGCCGTTCATCGCATTTTCAAAAGGGATGTTGCTGCTGTTGGGCGGTACTTTCTGAAAGATCAGGCTGGTGTCCGGGTGGGCAATGCGCAAGCGGTCTTTGCTGACCAGGTAGTAATAACCGGTTTCGCCATTTTTACGGCTCGCAATCGAGCCCAGCAGGTTCGGTTTGTAGAGGTTGAGCACTCCACCCATGATGCCGACCAGCTGGTTGTTCTTGTCCCGGATGGGCGCGGCCACCACCACGATGGGCTGCTTGGTGGCCTTGCCCAGGATGGGTTTGGAGATCACGGCCTGGCCCGTGCGGATGACGCCCTGGATGTAGTCGCGTGACGACATGTCCAGTGTCCGGCGGCCCGGCTTGACCGGCCAGTCCACCAGCAGCACGCCTTGGGCATCGAAGATGTACAGATCGTCAAACACCGTCAGCAAGGCGTGCTCGTGCTTGAGAAACAACTCCAGCGGTGCCAGCTGCCCCGGTGCAGCGCTGGGCGCATTCAGCGCCACATTGGCCAGCATGGCGATGCTGTTTTGCAGCTTTTCATCCAGATGGTTGGCCAAATCGGTCAATTGGCGAAATTCGTGCTTTTCGATGCGTTGCACGATGTCCCCGCGCAGCACATAAAACTGCAGTCCAAGCTGGGCCAGCAATAAAAGAATGGCCATGGCGATGGCACTTAAGGACAGTTGAAGTTTGATGCTGAGGTTGTTCATCGGTCTTTCCTGCTGCTGAGGCGTTCCTTTGGACCGAGATCCTGGGCATGTGGAATGCGTGGCCCCAGCCAAGGCGCGTGGGCCACTGAAACAGACACTGATTTTAGTCTTGGGATTTATCAAATGAATACTTAACGTTTTATTGAAACAATTTGAACCAGACGTACGTGCGACTGAATTCGGCAACGGGGCTGCCCATGGCGCAAGGGAAAACCCGGATTTGATGGGTCCTGAATTCATTTAATATGTTAAATAAATGACCACCACCCCCTTTGTCCACCGCAACCTGCCGCGTCTGCTGCTGCAGGCGCGCGAGGCCGTCATGGCCCACACCCGCCCCAGCTTGCGCCAGCACGGCCTGTCGGACCAGCAGTGGCGGGTGCTGCGGGTGCTGGGCGAGCACGCTAACGAGCCAGGCGGCACCGAGACCGGGCGCGTGGCGCGCGAGGCCTATTTGCTCGGCCCCAGTCTGACCGGCGTGCTCGCGCGCATGGAGCGCGACGGCCTGATCGCGCGCGAACGCAGCGCTCAGGACGCACGCCGCACGGTGGTCTGGGCCACGCCGCTGGGCCTGTCCAAGGTGCAGGCCCTGTCCGAAAGCATCGAGGCGCACTACAGCTGGCTTGAAAAAGAGCTGGGCAAGACGCGGCTCAAGGCCTTGTATGAACTGCTCGACGAAGTGATCTCGCTCGAAGCCCCCGAAACCGAAACGGCCGAGGAACTGGCCGAGGAAGAAGAACGATGAGTCCCTGGACCCCCCGGGGCACGGTGTATGGCACCCTGCTCAATTTCCAACGCGAGTGGGACCTCTGGTCCCCGCGCATGACACAAGACCCACACAAAGCCCCGCCCCAAGCGCCTGTGCTCTATGTCAAAACCGCCAACACTTTTTGCCCCGCCGGGCAAGACCTGTTGCTGCAGGACGGCGTGACCGAGGTGGACATTGGCGCCACGCTGGGCCTGGTGATCGGCGCGCAGGCGCAGGTCATGGGCGCCCTCCTGCTCAACGACTTGAGTGTGCCGCACACCAGTTACTACCGACCACCGGTCAAGTTCCGCAACCGCGATGGCTTTCTGGGCCTGGCCGCACACACGAGCCCCGGCCGCGTACAGGACTGGCAGGCCCTGCAGATTGACGTGCGCCGCAATGGTGAACTGGTACAGACCGTGGACCTGCGCCAGTTGGTGCGCGACCTGCCCACCTTGCTGGCGGATGTCGGCGCATTCATGACGCTACAGCCCGGCGATGTGCTGATGGTGGGCACCGACTGCCTGGCCGACGGCACGCGCCCGCGCGCCAAGGCGGGTGACCAGGTGGAAATTTCCGCGCCTGGCTTCAGCGCTGTGACAACGCATGTGAAAGGCCTGGCATGAAACACGCCCGCATCGCCTGGTCCGGCGCCATCCACGAAGCCGTTGAATCCGACGGTCAACTCCTGCTCACGCAAGGTCCGCACGTCGGCCAACGTGTGGCTTTCGATGACGTGGTCTGGCTGCCGCCGCTGACGCCGGTGCCGCAGGCCCGCACCGTGATCGCGCTGGGTCTGAACTACGCCGATCACGCCAAAGAGCTGGCCTTCAAGGCGCCCGAAGAGCCGTTGGCGTTCATGAAGGGCGAGGCGTCACTGATCGGCCACCGCGCCTTGACCCGACGCCCGAGCGAAGCCGCCTTCATGCACTACGAATGCGAGTTGGCCGTGGTCATCGGCCGCACCGCGCGCCACGTGAAGAAGGACGACGCCTATGACTACATCGCCGGCTACAGCGTGGCCAACGACTACGCCATCCGCGACTACCTGGAAAACTGGTACCGCCCCAATCTGCGCGTGAAAAACCGCGACACCTGCACGCCCATCGGCCCCTGGCTGGTCGATGCCGCCGATGTGCCCAACCCGATGGCGCTGAAATTGCAAACCACCGTGAACGGCCAGGTCACGCAAAGCGGCAGCACGGCCGACATGATTTTTGACGTGCCCACGCTCATCGAATACTTCAGCAGCTTCATGACCCTGAACCCGGGCGATCTGATCCTGACCGGCACGCCCGACGGCGTGGTCAATGTCAAGCCCGGCGATGTGGTCGTGACCGAAATCGAAAGCATAGGCGCGCTGACCAACACCCTCATCGCCGCCTGACTCTGTAGGAGGCCGCCCCTGCGGCCGAATCGGGTCACTGAAGAACACACATTCGGCCGCAGGGGCGGCCTCTACAGGAAGAACACATGAGAATCGAGCACCTGATCAACGGCCAAAGCGTCGCCGGCAGCGACTACTTCGAAACCGTCAACCCGGCCACGCAAGAGGTGTTGGCCGAAGTCGCCTCGGGCGGCGCAGCCGAGGTCAACGCCGCCGTGGCCGCCGCCAAAGCCGCCTTCCCGAAGTGGGCCAACACGCCCGCCACCGAGCGCGCCAAGGTCATGCGCAAGCTCGGTGAACTCATCACGCAACATGTGCCTGAGATCGCCGAGACCGAAACCCGCGACTGCGGCCAGACCATCAGCCAGACCGGCAAGCAACTGGTGCCGCGCGCGGCCGACAACTTCCACTACTTTGCCGAGATGTGCACCCGCGTGGACGGCCACACCTACCCCACGCCCACGCACCTGAACTACACGCTGTTTCACCCAGTGGGCGTGTGCGCGCTCATCAGCCCCTGGAACGTGCCCTTCATGACCGCCACCTGGAAGGTCGCGCCCTGCCTGGCCTTTGGCAACACCGCCGTGCTCAAGATGAGCGAGCTCTCACCACTCACCGCCGCGCGCCTGGGCGAGCTGGCGCTGCAAGCGGGCGTGCCCGCTGGCGTGCTCAACATCGTGCACGGCTACGGCAAGGAAGCGGGCGAGCCCCTGGTCTCGCACCGCGATGTGCGCGCCATCAGCTTCACCGGCTCCACCGTCACCGGCAACCGCATCGTGCAAAGCGCGGGCCTGAAAAAGTTCAGCATGGAGCTGGGCGGCAAATCGCCGTTTGTGATTTTTGAAGACGCCGACCTGGACCGCGCTTTGGACGCTGCCGTCTTCATGATCTTCAGCAACAACGGCGAGCGCTGCACCGCTGGCAGCCGCATCCTGGTGCAGCAAAGCATCTACGCCGACTTCGCCGCCAAGTTTGCCGAGCGCGCCAAACGCATCACGGTGGGCGACCCGCTGGATGAACACACCATCGTCGGCCCCATGATTTCGCAGGCGCATCTGGCCAAGGTGCGCAGCTACATCGAGCTGGGCCCCAAAGAGGGCGCGACCATGCTCTGCGGCGGTCTGGGTCAACCCGGCTACGCGGCCGATCTGCCCGCGCATGTGCAGCGCGGCAACTTCGTCTGGCCCACCGTGTTCGCCGACGTCGACAACCGCATGCGCATCGCGCAAGAAGAAATCTTCGGCCCCGTCGCCTGCCTGATCCCGTTCAAGGACGAGGCCGATGCGATTGAAAAAGCCAACGACATCGACTACGGTTTGAGCAGCTACGTCTGGACCGAGAACCTGGGCCGCGCCCACCGTGTGGCCGCCGCCGTCGAGGCGGGCATGTGCTTCGTCAACAGCCAAAACGTGCGCGATCTGCGCCAGCCCTTTGGCGGCACCAAGGCCAGCGGCACCGGCCGCGAGGGCGGCACCTGGAGCTACGAAGTGTTTTGCGAACCCAAGAACGTGGCGGTGTCCATGGGCAGCCACCACATCCCGCATTGGGGCGTTTGATACAGGAGTCTGGACATGAAACAAACCGACAATTTCAGGAGCCATCGCCATGGGTAAACTCGCACTCGCCGCCAAAATCACCCACGTGCCCAGCATGTACCTGAGTGAGTTGCCTGGCCCGCGCTTTGGCACACGCCAAAATGCCATCGACGGTCACAAGGAAATCAGCCGCCGTTGCCGCGCCCTGGGCGTGGACACGCTGGTGGTGTTTGACACGCATTGGCTGGTCAACGCCAGTTACCACATCAATTGCGCGCCGCATTTCAAGGGCGTGTACACCAGCAACGAGTTGCCGCACTTCATCAGCAACATGGCCTTCGAGTCGCCGGGCAACCCGGCGCTGGGCAAGTTGCTGGCCAAGGTGGCCAACGACTACGGCGTGGAAACGCTCGCGCACGATGCCACCACCTTGCAGCCCGAATACGGCACGCTGGTGCCACTGCGCTACATGAACGAAGACCAGCATTTCAAGGTGGTTTCGGTCTCGGCGCTGTGCACCTCGCATTACCTCAACGACAGCGCGCGCCTGGGCTGGGCGATGCGCGAGGCGGTGGAAAAACACTACGACGGCAAGGTGGCGTTTCTGGCCAGCGGCTCGCTTTCGCACCGCTTTGCGCAAAACGGCCTAGCCCCTGAATTCGCGCACAAGATCTGGAGCCCGTTTTTGGAAAAACTCGACGAGCAGGTGCTGCGCATGTGGCACCAGCGCGAGTGGAAAGACTTTTGCGAGATGCTGCCCGAGTACGCCAGCAAGGGCCACGGCGAAGGTTTCATGCACGACACCGCCATGCTGCTGGGCGCCCTGGGCTGGACCGACTATGACGGCGGCGTGGAAATCCTCACGCCTTACTTTGGGGCCTCGGGCACGGGCCAGCTCAACGCCGTGTTTGACGTCACGCCCCAAACGGGCCAACACATTCCAGCGGCGCAGGCCAGCAGTGCGCAAGGCTACACCGCCGTCAGCACCAGGCTGTGAACGTGAGGACTCCCTGTAGGTCGGTGGCTTCAGCCCCGACATGAACCTGCGCCGAAACAACCCAAGTCGGACCTGAAGGTCCGACCTACCAAGACAGAACCATGCCCCATCTTGTGATTCTCTATACCGGCCAGCTGGACCAGGAGGTCAACATGACCATCCTGTGCCGCCAGATGGCGGACGCCATGCTCACCGTCAAAGACGAAGAGGGCAAGCAGGTTTTTCCGACCGGCGGCACGCGTGTCCTGGCATACCCTGCGCCCCATTACGCGGTGGCCGATGGGGGCGCGGCGGGCCTTGCCGCTGGGGGGGCAGGAGACTACGCTTTTGTGTACCTGAACGTGCGCATGGGCCGTGGCCGCAGCGAAGCCACCCAGCAACGCGCAGGACAAATTCTGCTCGAGGTGGCCAAGGCCTTTTTCGCACCCGTCATGGCGCAGCGGCACATCGGCATCACGCTGCAGATCGACGTCGGCGCCGAAGTGTTCGACGCCAAGCACAGCAACATCCATCCGCTTTTCAACAAGGCCTGAACCATGTCCGTGTTCACCGAAGACCAGATCCAGCAACTCGCGCAAGAGCTGAACCAGTCCGAGAAATCCCGGGTGCAGATCGGGCATTTCTCCAAACGTTTCCCGGGCATGACCATCGAAGACGGTTATCGCATCAACCGCGCCTGGATGGCGCTCAAGTTCGCCGAAGGCCGGGTCATGATCGGCCACAAGATCGGCCTGACCAGCCGCGCCATGCAGCAGTCCAGCCAGATCGACGAGCCCGATTACGGCACCCTGCTCGACGACATGCGCTACACCTGCACGCCGGGCCAGGTGCTCGACATTCCGTTTCAAAACTTCATTGCCCCGCGTGTCGAGGTGGAGCTGGCGTTCATCCTGAAAAATGAACTGCGCGGCCCCAACGTGACGGTCGAACAAGTGCTCCAGGCCACCGAATACGTCACGCCCGCCATCGAGATCATCGACGCGCGCATCGAGCAGTTCGACCGCCACACCAAGGTCATGCGCAAGGTGTTTGACACCATCAGCGACAACGCCGCCAACGCTGGCATCGTGCTCGGCGCGAACCAGGTCGACCCGCTCGCCACCAATCTGCCCTGGTGTGGCGCCATCTTGCGGCAAAACGGGGTGGTCGAGGAAACCGGGCTGGCCGCTGGCGTGCAGGGCCACCCGGCGGTGGGCATCGCCTGGCTGGCCAACAAACTGGCCCCCTGGGGCGAGCATCTGGCGGCGGGCGAAATCGTGCTGGCCGGTTCGTTCACCAAGCCGGCACCCGCCAAAGTGGGCGATGTGTTCGATGCGGATTACGGGCCATTGGGCAAGCTGGAGTTTCGGTTTGTTTGACGCCTTGCCTTCGTTGGTGGGGCTGTGGGGGCTGTCGGTGCCGGGGTGGCGGCCCGGGCTCAGAGGCGCTTCGCTTTGCCACATCGCCCAGCCCGCCACCCCGGTACCGACAGACAACGCGCTCCCACAGGGGGCAGGGGTTTTGTAGGAGGTCGCCCCTGCGACCGAAGCCCTGTTCTTTCACAGCCATCCAGGTGCAGCCCTGCCACAGCCAAGGAAACAAAATGCAAACGCCCCCAAACCTGTTCAAACAAGCCCTGAAAAACCAGCGCCCGCAAATCGGCCTGTGGATGGGCTTGGCCAACGCCTACACCGCCGAAATCTGTGCCTTGGCTGGGTTTGACTGGCTGGTCATCGACGGCGAACACGCGCCCAACGATCTGCGCAGCATCCAGGCCCAGCTGCAAACCTTGGCCGCGTATCCGAACAGCCACCCGGTGTGCCGCGTGCCCGTGGGTGACACCGCGCTCATCAAGCAATACCTCGACTTGGGCGCACAAAACATCCTCGTGCCCATGGTGGATACCGCCCAGCAGGCAGCGCAACTGGTGCAAGCCATGCGCTACCCGCAAGGCGATGGCATGGGCGGCGTGCGGGGCATGGCCGGAGCGCGGGCGTCGCGTTGGGGCCACTTTCCGGATTACTTCAAGCGCGCCAACGAAGAAGTCTGCTTGCTGGTGCAAGTCGAGTCGCGCGAGGCCCTGCACAACCTGGACGCGATTGCCGCCACACCCGGCGTGGATGGCGTGTTCATTGGCCCTGCGGATTTGTCGGCCTCGATGGGCCATGTGGGCAACGCCGCGCACCCCGAGGTGCAAGCGGCCATTGCCGATGCCATCGCCCGCATCCTGCAAGCGGGCAAGGCCCCCGGCATCCTCACGCCCGATCGGCAACTGGCCACCCACTACCTGAAGCTCGGTGCGGTGTTTGTCGCAGTGGGCCTGGACACCCAGATCCTGATGCGCCAAACCACCGATCTGGCCGCCCATTTCAAAGCCTCGGTGCAGGCCCTGCCGACGGCCAAAGGCGCGACGTACTGAAAACAATGGGGATCTGACCCCGATTTTTTTGACCCCATTTCACAAGAAGGAAACCCCGCCATGTTCCCCACCCCCCAACCGCTTGTGCCCTCGCTGCAGGCGCGTGTGCATCCCGATGAATGGCAGGCCCGCTTGCAGCTGGCAGCTTGTTACCGCGTGTTCGCCATGCTCGGCTGGACCGAGATGATCTACAACCACATCACCGTGCGTCTGCCCGACAGCGTCACGGGCGGTGAAAAACAGTTCCTGATCAACCCCTTTGGCCTGCATTACAGCGAGGTCACGGCCAGCAATTTGGTCAAGATCAACCTGGCGGGCGAGGTGCTGGACGGCTCACCCTACAAGGTCAATCCGGCGGGCTTTGTGGTGCATGCCACCTTGCACGGCGGCATCGACGGCGCACACTGCGTGATGCACACCCACACCACCGCAGGTGTGGCGGTGGCGTGTCTGAAGGACGGCCTGTCGCAAAGCAATTTCTATTCGGCCCAGTTGCATGGCATGGTGGCGTACCACGACTTCGAGGGCATCACCATCCACCCCGAAGAGGGGCCTCGGGTCTTGCAAAGCATTGGCAACAAGCCTGCCGTGATCTTGCGTAACCACGGCTTGCTGACTTGGGGCAGCAATTTGCCGCAGACCTTCGCCATTTTGTGGACCTTGCAGCGCGCCTGTGAAATCCAGTTGGCCACGCAAAGCATGGGCGCGCCGATTCCGGTGCCCGAGCCCATTGCCGCCAAGTGCACCCGCGATGCGCTGCAGTTCAACCCCCACCACGGTGCCGGGCAAGATGTGCTGGATGCCCTGGTGCGTCAGATGGACCGCATCGACACCGGGTGGCGCGCATGAGCAAGGTGCAGTTCAGCAAAGTTGCCATCGTTGGCGCAGGTGCCATCGGTGGCTGGATGGGCGTGCACTTGGCGCGTGCCGGGGCCCAGGTCAGCGTGCTGGCGCGAGGCGATACCCTGGCTGCGCTGCAACGCGATGGGCTGACTTTGCATCAGGGCGGCGAGCAGCACACCGTGTCTGTGCAGGCCTCCGGCGATGCCGCCGTTTTGGGCGTGCAGGACTTGGTGGTGATGGCGGTCAAGGCCCCCGCGCTGGCTTCGGTCGCGCAGCAGGTGGGCCCGTTGCTGGGCCCGCACACGGTGGTGCTGACCGCCATGAATGGGGTGCCGTGGTGGTTTTTACAAGGCTTTGGCGGCCCGGTGGCCGGGCGTTCGCTGCACGCGGTCGACCCGGATGGGGCCTTGGCCCGTGCCTTGCCTGCGCCGCACATCATTGGCTGCGTGGTGCATGCCAGCAGCTCGGTGGATGCCCCTGGCGTGATCCGCCACCATTTTGGTGATGGCCTCATCGTGGGCGAACCCGATGGCCAGTTGACGCCACGTGTGCAAGCCTTGCACGCTTTGCTGCAAAAGGCCGGCTTCAACGCCAGCGTGTCGCCACAAATCCAGAAAGACATCTGGTACAAACTTTGGGGGAACATGACGGTCAACCCCGTCAGTGCCCTCACCGGGGCCACGACCGACCGCATTCTGGACGACCCGCTGGTGCGCCAATTCATCTCCAGCGTCATGCTTGAAGCCAAAGCCATTGGTGCAAGGATCGGTATCCCCATCGATCAGCAGCCCGAAGACCGCCATGTGGTGACGCGCAAACTGGGCGCGTTCCGCACCTCGATGCTGCAGGATGTGGAAGCCGGCAAACCCGTGGAGCTGGACGCCTTGGTCACCGCTGTGCGCGAACTGGGGCAGCTGACCGACGTGCAGACGCCCTGCACCGATGTGTTGCTGGGGCTCAGCCGATTGCACGCGCAGCAGCGGGGGCTGTACCCGGCCAACCGCCAGTCACCTTGATGTCATGGGCCGGGCGCATGGGGCGCTAAATTCACCCCATGTCGTCCCCACCCCGTGCTCCTGCGGCCATCGCCCGGTTGAGCCTGACCGGTTTTCTCACGCTCTTGTTGATCGCCCTGATGATGGGCGCCAACCATGTCGCGGCGCGCACCGCCTTCAACCACGGCGTGGATGTGGTGACCGCTGTCACCTTTCGCAGCATCGTCACCGCCGTGGTGGTGGCGTTGATCCTGTGGCAACAAAAAGTGTCGTTGCAACTGTCCCCACGCCAGCGTCAAAGCTTGCTGTTGATCGGGGGGCTGATCGCGGTGCAAAGTGTGTGTCTCTATTCTGCGGTGGCCCGCTTGCCCGTGGCTTTGGCGTTGCTGGCGTTCAACACCTACCCGTTGCTGACCGCTTTCTGGGCGCGTATTTTGTACGGCCACCGCCCGGAGCGCGCCGTGCTGCTGGCCATGCCCCTGATCCTGACAGGGCTGGCATTGGCCCTGGATGTGTTGGGCGCGGCATCGGGTCTGGGGGCTGCGCGGCACTGGGGCAACATCGGCATCGGTGTGGCGTTTGCCTTGGCGGCTTCGGCCACGTTTGGTTTGGCGCTGGTCATCACCCAGCATGAATCGGCCGATGTGGATGGCCGTTTGCGCACCTTCACCACCATGGCCACGGTGGCGGTGCTGGCGGCGATGGTCGCTTCGACCCAAAGCGGGTTCCATTTGCCCAACGCCAGCGCGGGCTGGTGGGGCCTGGGGGCCTTGACCTTTTTGTATGGCACGGCCTTCACCATCATGTTCACCGTGCTGCCCAAGTTGGGGGTGGTGGGCAACTCGGCCATCATGAATGTGGAGCCCGTGTTTGCGCTGGTGCTGGCTTGGGGCGTGCTGGGGCAGTCGATTGCCTGGATGCAGCTGGTCGGGGCCCTGGTGGTGGTGGCCACCGTCATGTGGCTGGGCTTGCGCAAACGCTGAGGCGGGTGGCCGGTGGCGCACCGCCGGCGGCGGCTCTTCAGCCGTTCTTCAAGGCCAGCGCCTTGTCGTACAGCGCGTTTTTCGATTCCCCGGTGATCTCGGCGGCCAGCTTGACGGCGGTTTTCAGGGGCAATTCAGGCAACAGCAGTTGCAGCACGCGCAGGCCTTCACCCTCGGAGGCCGCCACAGGGGCGTCGTGCAGCACCAGCACAAATTCTCCGCGCTGGCGATCGGGCTTTTCGGCCAGCCAGGCAGGCAAGGCGTGTGCGGCCAGGGTTTCGATTTGCTCAAACTGTTTGGTCAATTCGCGGCCCAGTGTGATCTGGCGTTCGCCCAGCACCGACAGCGCTTGCGCCAGGGCTTCGATGCGGTGCGGCGCTTCCAGCAACACCACCGCGCGGCTTTCTTGCGCCAGGGCTTGCACCGCCTGCTGGCGCTCACCCGGCTTGCTGGGCAAAAAGCCCGCAAACACGAAGCCGTGTTCGCCCGTCATGCCCGAGGCACTGAGTGCCGTGGTCACGCTGCTGGCCCCTGGCAACGGCAACACGCGGTAACCCGCTTGCCGCACAGCGGCCACCAGCCGCGCCCCCGGGTCGCTGATGGCGGGGGTGCCGGCATCGCTCACGTAGGCCACGCGTTCGCCCTGGGCCAAGCGGGCGATCACGGTTTGTGCGGCTTGCGCTTCGTTGTGCTGGTGCACGGCCAGCAGTTGCGCGCCGGGCCGCTCCAGGCCATAGGCCCGCAGCAGTTGTTGGGTGTGGCGGGTGTCTTCGCAGGCCACGGCATCGACCCGGGCCAGCACATGCAATGCCCGCAGGCTGATGTCGGCCAGGTTGCCAATCGGGGTGGCCACGACATACAGTGTGCTGGCCGGGTTGTTTTGCGATCCGGCAGCGTCGTGCGCCGCCTCCAGGGCTTTGGCAAACGAGGCAGACAAGGGAGACGGAGTCAATGCAATTCCTCAAAAAAGACACGGTGGGCCAGACCACCAAAGCCCGGGGTGATGCGGGCGAAGACGAGGCGCTGGCCTATTTGCAGGCGCGCGGTTTGCGCCTGTTGCAGCGCAATTATCGGACGCCCGGCCGAGGGGGCGGCGAAATCGACCTGATCATGCAGTCGGGCGATGGCACGGTGGTGTTTGTCGAAGTCCGGCAACGCAGCCGCCGTGACCATGGCGGCGCGGCCGCCAGCATCGGCTGGCAAAAGCAGCGGCGCATCATTTTCGCGGCCCGGCATTACCTGTTGCGCTGGCGGCACTTGCCCCCTGCACGTTTTGATGTGGTGACGCTGGAGGGGGCGGGGCCCCAATGGCTGCAAGCGGCGTTTGATGCCGGTTGACGCAGGGGCGGCTTGCCGGTAAGTGATTGGACACACACGGGTGGGGTGGATGGGCTGGAGCAGCCTCTGGCGGGGTTATCATCGCGGCCATGTTAGACCTGCGCATTCAACAGCATTTCATTGACAGTGCCGACCTGCATTACCAGGTGGCCGAAGGCTTGGCCAAGCCGGTGGACGAGGCTGTGCAAGCCGTGTTGGCCTGTGTCACGGGCGGGGGCAAGGTGCTGACGGCAGGCATGGGGCCTTCATCCGGTTTGGCGCAGTATCTGGCCGGTTTGCTGGTGGGGGGGTTCGAGCGCGAACGCCCCGGTTTGTCGGCGCTGGCTTTGTCCGCCGATGCCCTGATGGCCACCTTGTGGCCCGAGCCCCAAGGCCTGGCCAGCCAGGTGCGTGCCTTGGGGCACACCGGTGATGTGCTGTTTTTGATCAGTGCCGATGGTTCCGAGCAGTCCTTGGTGCTGGCCACCCAAGCCGCCCACGAACGTGAAATGAGTGTTGTGGCGCTGACGGGTTACCAGGGCGGCGCGCTGGCGCGCCAGTTGCGCGAAACCGATGTGCATGTGTGTGTGCCCCATGAGCGGGTGGCACGCGTTCGCGAGGTGCAGCATTTGGTGCTGCACTGTCTGTGTGATGGAATTGATACCCAGTTGTTGGGTGAACAGGAACCTCTTTAAATGAAACGCAATTTTCAATCCTTGGTGTTGTCCGGTGCAGTGTTGGCCACGGCTTGGGCGGGTCTTTCTGGATGCGCTCCCCTGATCGTGGGCGGTGCGGTCATGACGGGCATTGTGGCCACAGACCGGCGCACCGCCGGGGCGCAAGTCGAAGACGAGGGCATCGAGCTGAAGGTGGTCAGCGCCGTGCGTCAGGATTTGGGTGACCGTGTGCACCTGAATGTGACCAGCTTCAACCGCAAGGTGCTGCTGAGCGGCGAGGCCCGCACACAGGCCGACAAAGAGCGTGCCGAAAAACTGGCGCAAAGCCAGGAAAACGTCCAGTCGGTCGTGAACGACTTGGCCGTGGTGCCGCACAGCAGCTTGACGCAGCGCTCCAAAGACGTGGTGACCACCAGCCAGGTCAAGGCCGCTTTTGTGGATGCGAAAGATTTGCAGGTCAACGCCATCAAGGTGGTGACCGAGCGCGGTGTGGTGTACCTGATGGGCCGTGTCACGGCCCGCGAAGCCAAGCGTGCCAGTGACATCGTGCGTGGCATCAGCGGTGTGACCAAAGTGGTCCGCGTGTTCGACGAAATTTCAGAAGAAGAACTCAAGCGACTGAGCCAGCCCACCAAGTGACGCAGGGCCTGCCCCATGAAAAAAGCGACCTGTTGGTCGCTTTTTTCATAGGCCGCGGGGCGTTGGGCCCCCGTGGATTTCAGCGCAGTCGGCGCACCAGGCTGGACGTGTCCCAACGGCCACCGCCCATTTTCTGCACGTCGGCGTAAAACTGGTCCACCAGCGCCGTCACGGGCAGGCGTGCCCCGTTGCGCTTGGCTTCGTCCAGCACCAGGCCCAGGTCCTTGCGCATCCAGTCCACGGCAAAGCCAAATTCAAATTGGTTGTCGACCATGGTTTTGCCACGGTTGTCCAGTTGCCAGCTTTGCGCGGCGCCTTTGCCGATCACGTCCAGCACCTGGTGCATGTCCAGGCCCGCTTGCTGGCCAAAGGCCACGGCCTCCGACAAGCCTTGCACCAAACCGGCAATGCAAATTTGGTTGACCATTTTGGCCAGTTGACCTGACCCCGATGCACCCAGCCAGGTGAAGGCGCGGGAGAACGCCATGGCCGCCGGTTTGACGTCATCAAAGGCGGCCGCATCGCCGCCGCACATGACGGTGAGCATGCCGTTTTGCGCACCGGCCTGACCGCCGGACACGGGGGCATCGACAAAATGCAGGCCCAGCTGCCGGGCCTGAGCGTAGAGCTCGCGGGCCACTTCGGCCGATGCCGTGGTGTGGTCCACAAAAATGGCACCGGGTTTCATGCCGGCAAAGGCGCCATCGGGTCCCAACACCACGCTGCGCAAATCGGCGTCGTTGCCCACACAGGCGAACACGATGTCGGCACCGGCGGCCGCTTCACGCGGGGTGGGGGCGCTGGCATTGCCGGGGCATTCGGTCATCCAGGCCGCGGCTTTGGCGGCGCTGCGGTTGTACACCGTGACGTGGTGCCCGGCGCGGGCCAGGTGCCCCGCCATGGGGTAGCCCATCACGCCCAGGCCCAAAAAGGCGACTTGGCGTGCGGGTGTGGGTTCGTAGGTTTTGGCGGCGATGGAGCTCATGGGGGGTCTCGGTTGGTTGTGCACAGGGGGTTAATTTAGCAGCCTGGCGGAGGGGGCCTTCAACTGGGGGCTTGGCTGGCCCGGTGGGGGGTGGGTGGTTTTGGTACGCTCAAGCCATGAACGCTTTCATTGCAGAGAATCTGGCGCATGTCCATGCGCAAATCGGCGCGGCTTGCCGTGCAGCGGGCCGCACACCGGACAGCGTGACCTTGCTGGCGGTGTCCAAAACCTGGGGGCCGGATGCGGTGCGCCAGGCTCATGCCGCCGGGCAAACCGCCTTTGGCGAAAACTACATTCAGGAAGCGGTGGACAAGATCGCCGCGTTGCGTGATTTGCCGCTGACGTGGCACTGCATCGGCCCGATCCAGAGCAACAAGACGCGCCCGGTGGCCGAGCACTTCGATTGGGTGCACAGCGTGGACCGCCTCAAAATCGCCCAGCGCCTGTCCGAACAGCGCCCGGACCACCTGCCGCCTTTGCAGCTGTGCATCCAGGTCAATGTGGACGGCGGTGCCACCAAGTCGGGGGTGAGTCCGCAAGATCTGCCGGCGCTGGCGCAGGCCGTGGCGGTTTTGCCGCGTGTGCAGTTGCGCGGTCTGATGACGATTCCCGAGCCCGCCGAAACGCCCAGCCAGATGCGCGCGGTGCATGCCCAGGCCAAGGCGCTTTTTGAGGCCTTGCGCCAGCAAGGCTTGGCACTGGATACGCTGTCGATGGGCATGAGCGCAGACCTGGACGCCGCCATTGCCGAAGGCAGCACCATGGTGCGGGTGGGCACGGCGATTTTTGGCAAACGCTAGCCTTCAATTGTCCCGGACTTGACCTGCTGCCCCCGGGGCCGCGCCGCACAATGACCGGATGCAAAACATTCGATCCCCTCTTCAGGCGCAAGTGGTGCAGTGGCTGGTGGCTGCCGGTGATGCCGTGGTCACAGGCGATGTGCTGGTGATTTTGGAAGCCATGAAAATGGAGCACGAAATCCGTGCGCCGCATGCCGGGCGCTTGGCCGAGTTGTACTTTCTGGCTGACGAGACGGTGGGTGAGGGCGAGGTGCTGGCGTCACTGGTGCCTTTGTCTGAGGAGTCGGTCAGTCCGGCGCCTGCGCGCCCTGCGTCCCTTGAGCCTGCACCACTTGCACCTGCGGCACCCGCCGAGCGGGTCGATCTGAAAAAACTGCAAGACCGCCTGGCCTTCACACAAGACGCGCAGCGCCCCGACGCCGTGGCCAAGCGCCGCGCCACCGGCCTGCGCACCGCCCGCGAGAACATCGCCGATGTGTGTGACGAGGGCTCGTTTGTGGAATACGGTGCGCTGGCCGTGGCCGCGCAAAGCCGCCGCCGCAGTGCCGACGATCTCATGCGCAACACACCCGCCGATGGCATGGTCACCGGCATCGGCTGCATCCATGGCCAGCGCGTGGTCGTCATGGCCTACGACTTCACCGTGCTGGCCGGCACGCAGGGCATGCGCAACCACCAGAAGACCGACCGCATGCTGGGCGTGGCTTTGCAAAACAAGCTGCCTGTCGTGCTGTTCGCCGAAGGCGGCGGGGGCCGGCCCGGTGATGTCGATGCCGCCATCGTCGCGGGCCTGAACCTCGCCACCTTTGCCTCATTTGCCCGCCTCAATGGCCAGGTGCCGGTGGTGGGCGTGGTGGCCGGGCGCTGCTTTGCGGGCAATGCGGCTTTGCTGGGCTGCTGCGACGTGATCATCGCCACGGCCGACAGCAACATCGGCATGGGTGGCCCGGCCATGGTCGAAGGCGGTGGCCTGGGTGTGTTCAAGCCCGAGCAGATTGGCCCGAGTGGTGTGCAGCATGCCAACGGCGTGGTTGACGTCCTGGTGGACAACGAGGCGCAAGCGGTGTCGGCTGCGCGGCATTACCTGTCGTTTTTTCAGGGTGCACACACGGAATGGCAAGCCCCACCCGCCGAGGCACTGCGCCATGTCGTGCCTGAAAACCGTGTGCGCGTGTACGACACCCGCGCGGCCATGCAGGGCATCGCCGACGAAGGCAGCCTGTTGCCTTTGCGCACCGGTTTCGGCGCGGGCATCCACACCGCGCTGGCGCGCATTGCGGGGCGTCCGGTGGGCATGCTGGCCAACAACCCGCTGCACTTGGGCGGTGCGATCGATGCCGATGCTGCTGACAAAGCCGCCCGCTTCATGCAGCTGTGTAACGCGCATGGCTTGCCCATCGTGAGCTTGGTCGACACCCCCGGCTTCATGGTCGGACCCGACACCGAAGCGCTGGCGCAGGTGCGCCATGTCTCGCGCATGTTTGTGGCGGCCGCGCATCTGCGGGTGCCGCTGCTCAGTGTGGTGCTGCGCAAAGGCTATGGCCTGGGCGCGATGGCCATGACCGGCGGGGGCTTTCACGAAACCCTCTGCACCGTGGCCTGGCCCACGGGCGAGTTTGGTGGCATGGGCCTGGAAGGCGCTGTGCGGCTGGGTTACCGCAAGGAACTCGAAGCCGTGCCCGAAGGCCCCGAACGCGAAGCGCTGTTTGAGCAACTGCTGGCGCAGCAATACGACAACGGCAGCGCGATCAACATGGCGGCCACGCTGGAGATCGACGCGGTGATCGACCCGGCCGACACGCGCGCGTGGCTGGTGGCCGGGCTGGAGGCTGGGCGGGTGAAGCCCGTTGACGGGACACTGGCGATTGACACGTGGTGAATGGGTGCAATTCGCTGGCGCGAGGGGGCAGAACGTCGGAGCTGAAGCTCCGACCTACGAGGGGGTGTAGGTCGTGGGCTTCAGCCCCGACACAGGGCCTTTGCCGAACCGATATGCCCCGTTCAGACCTTCAGCGTCCGCGCAGGCAGCACCGTGCCCACACATTCGCCAAAGCCGACACGCGCCGCGCCTTCGCGTTCGCACCAGCCGCGCAAGACCACGCTGTCGCCGTCTTCCAGCCAGGTGCGTTGCTCGCCATTGGGCAGGGCCACCGGGTTCTTGCCGCCGGTGGTCAACTCGATCAGCGCGGCGGCCTGGTCCAGCGTGGGGCCCGACAGGGTGCCGCTGCCCAACAGGTCGCCCGGTTGCAGGTTGCAGCCGTTCACGGTGTGGTGCGTGACCATTTGCGCCACGGTCCAGTAGGCGTGGCGGTAGCTGGTGCGGCAGATGCTGGCATCTTGCTGACCGGCGGCGCGCATTTGCGGTGTTTGCAGGCCCACTTGCAGCTGGATGTCGAACGCGCCGCCATTGCGGTTGGCGGCTGAATCCAGGTAGGCCAGGGGTTGCGGGTCACCTTCGGGCCGCGTGAAGGCCACGCGGTAAGGGGCCAGCGCTTCGAGCGTGACGACCCAGGGCGAGACGGTGGAGGCAAAGCTCTTCGACAAGAAGGGCCCCAGCGGTTGGTATTCCCAGCCCTGGATGTCGCGGGCCGACCAGTCGTTGAGCAGGCAGATGCCAAACACATGGTCTTCGGCTTCGGTGATGTCCACGGCTTCGCCCAAGGCGTTGCCGCTGCCGACAAAGATGCCCAGCTCCAGCTCGATGTCCAGCCGTTTGCAGGGGCCCAATGTTGGGGTTTCGGCCCCTGGCGGCATCGTCTGGCCGACCGGGCGGCGGAACTGCTGACCCGACACACCGATGCTGGAGGCGCGGCCGTGGTAGCCGATGGGCACCCATTTGTAGTTGGGCAGCAGCGGGTTGTCCGGGCGGAACTGTTTGCCGATGTTGGTGGCGTGGTAGACCGAGGTGTAGAAGTCGGTGTAGTCGCCGATGCGGGCGGGCACGTCGTATTCGGCTTCTTCTTGTGGCACCAGGCCCGCTTGCAGCGCGGTTTGTTCCGGCGCGCCTTCGCGCAGGGCACGTGACAAAGCCAGGCGCAGCGCGCTCCAGGCGGTGCTGCCCAGCGCCATCAGGGCGTTGAGCTTGTCGCGTGCGCCGGCTTGTGCCGCGGTGGCGGCATCGCCTTGGAGCACACCCGCGTTGGCCACAGCAGCCAGGTCCAGAATCTGGTCGCCAATGGCCACGCCGCCCCGGAAGGCTTCGCCCGAGCCCTTGCGGCGGAACACCGCAAACGGCAGGTTCTGGATCGGAAAGTCGCAGCCCGGTGTATTGGCCGAGCGCACCCAGCTTTGGAGCGCTGGGTGGTGGGTTTCGTTGAGCATCGTCATGTGGCCGCTTTCAGGAGGCCATGCTGCCATCGTGCATCCAGGCGGCGTGTTTGGGGGCGCGTTTGGTTTGGCTCCACTCTTCGAGCATGTCCCACTTCACGTCGTCGAGCTTTTGCATCATCTCGGGCGTGCCGCAGTCGGCAGCCAGCTCCAGGCGGTGGCCGCTCGGGTCAAAGAAATAGATGCTCTTGAAGATGGTGTGATCCGTTGGGCCCACGACCTCGATGCCAGCGGCTTCCAGTTTGGCTTTGGTGCGCAACAGGGTGTCGACCGAATCGACCTTGAGCGCCAAATGCTGCACCCAGTTGGGCGTGTTGTGGTCGCGGTCCATCGGCGGCTGGCTGGGCAGCTCAAAGAAGGCGAGGATGTTGCCGTGGCCTGCATCCAGAAAAATGTGCATGTACGGGTCGGGTGCCTTGGTGGAGGGCACTTCGTTTTCGGCAATGGCCAGCACGAATTTCATGTCGAGGTGCTTTTGGTACCACTCGACGGTTTCTTTGGCGTCTTTGCAACGGTAGGCCACGTGGTGAACGGATTGAACGAGCATGGGAGTCTCCTGGTGAATAAAACGGTTGGTCAAAGGTCTTGCAAGGCCGCAGCGATCTGCTGCTGAAACAGGTTTTCGTCGGCCAGTGCGTTGGCGTTGAGCAAGGCGAGCTTGACCAGGAACAGCTGCGCCTTGTCGGCGCCAGCCTGGTCAATGGCCGTGGCCAGTGCGTCGTAGACGGTTTCAAGCCCGTCGATGGTCAGTGCTTTGTCGGTCATGGTGGTCGGTATCTTCATAGGTCGGTACCTTCAGGTCCGACATGTGTGGTTCGGCAAGGCGTTGTCGAGGGCGGCTTGCAGCCGTGTGGCATCCAGTGTGAGCCAGCGGGCGCAGATGTGCTGGTCGGGGCGCAACAAATACGCGCCGCCCTTGGCGCCGTCATCCACCGGGACGCCATAGCGCTGGCGCAGGTGGCCGTCGGCATCGGGCAGGGTTTGGTCGGCACCGTTCACCGCTTGGGCCGCGCCCACGGCGGTCACCTTCAGCGGCAGGCCTTGGGCGCGTGCGGTCTGGATGACCTGTTGCAGTGCGTCGGGCAAGGCGATGGCGTCGGTGAAATACAGCAGGTCAAAACCGCCACCCAGGTGGTCGAGCAAAAAGTCGTTGGCCCCGAGACGCACGTTTTGCGGTGGTGCGCCGTGGGCCGGGCCGCTCTTGAACAGGTGGTTGTCGTCGTCCCTGCTGTTGAGCATCGAATGGCTGTATTCGTGGGGGCGCGAGGTGCGCCAGTGGTAGAGCGGGCGCACAAATTCTTGCGAGAGCGAGAGCGACAGCACCGCGTCGCGCAACAGCCGAAAGCCGGGGCTGGGCGGCGCCATGAAACGTGTGCTTTTGCCCGCTTCGGTGATGATCTCGCGGGCCGCACCCACGCGCTCGGCGCTGTGGTTGGCGAGCAGTTGTTTGCCCGCCAGGCCTTTGACGACAAAGGCCAGGTGCCAGCCCAGTGACTGCGCGTCCTGAAAAGCGGTGTTGGCCCCGCGCACCCCAAAAATGGGCAGCAGGTGGGCCGCGTCGCCGGTGAAGATCACGCTGCCATGCACAAAGTCGGGCAGTGTCAGCGTGCGGGCGGAATAGACCGATGACCAGTCCATCTTCCACGCGACTCCGGCATGGCCGATCATGGCCAGCTGCGCGTCGATGCGGGCCTTGAGCGAGTCCGGGTGCAGGGCTTCTTCGGGCGTTTCGCCCGCAGGCAGCTGGTAGTCCACGCGCCAGATGCCGTTCGGTTCGCGGTGCATCAGGATGGTGTTGCCGGGGTTCCAGTCGGGGTCGAAGAAAGCCAGCCGTTCGGTGGGCAGGGGCAAGTCGACCTGGATGTCGGCGATCACGAAAAAGCCTTCGTACGATGCGCCTTCCATTTGCAGGTTCATGGCGCTGCGGATGCCCGAACGCCCACCGTCAGCCGCCACCACCCAGTCGCTCTCCAGTGCATAAGGGCCTTCGGGCGTGTCGACTTCGAGCACGGCATAGCCGTCCTTTTGATCGATTTTCTCCAGCTTGTTGCCCCAGCGGAAATCGATCAGCGGATGGGCTTGGCAGGCGTCGTGCAGGTACTCCTCCATGTACTGTTGCTGCACGTTGATGATCGGGAAGAAGCGGTCATCGGCATCGTGCGGCGCTTCCATGCGGAACACGCGTTGTCCCCGGTAGAACGAGTTGCCAAAGCGCCAGGGCAGGCCGCCCTCGGTCATGCGGTCGGCCACACCCACTTGCTGCAGGATTTCCATCGAACGGCGCGTGAAACAGATGGCCCGACTGCCTTGAGAGAACTGCAACTCGGACGACAGCACCACGCTGGCCACGCCGTGGCGCGCCAACTCCAGCGCCGTGACCATGCCGGCGGGGCCGGCACCCACGACCACGACTTTTTTTCTGTCTTGCGCAGGGTGTGCCGACGCCAGCCAGGGCTGGAAGACCTGGTACGGGTAGTAAATCGAAGGGCGGGCTTCTGTGGTGGGCGTGTGCATGGTGTTGTGGGGGAAGTTCAGCGCGGGCGGGGGGCCTTGGCAACGCCAGAGCGGGAGTCAATGACAACGCCCGGGCGGGCGTGGGCAATCAGGCGGTCAAACAGGGTGCTCAAGGTGGTTTGTTCCTTGTCCGTCAGGCAGCCAAAAATGTCCTGGTTGCGTTGGTGGACCATGGCCATGGCCCGCTCAAACACCGCGCGCCCGGGGGACGTCAGCGTCAGCACCACGCCCCGACCATCGCCGGGGTGGTCGGCTTTGAGCACCAGGCCCTGATCGACCAAGGCCTGCGCTGCCCGGCTGGCCTGGCCCTTGTTCAGGTTGGCTTTGTCGGCCAACTCCTTGACCGACAAAGGTTCAAACGTGCCAATCGTGGTCAGGCAGCGCCCGTCGCTCATCGACAGGCCCGTGCGCTCCGGATAGACCGACTGGCTGTCCATGTCGGTCAGCTTGTGCAGTTGGTGCAGACGGTAGGTCAGCGTGCGGTCGAGTTGGATGGACATGCAGATGGGCGAGTTGGGTTTTTGAACTTGGCCGCATCTTAGGCGAATTTGGTTGCGCGCGCAACTAAGTGAAAATACCGATGACTGTGCCAGCAACGTCGGAGCTGAAGCTCTGACCTGCAAAAGAGCAGGCTTCAGTTTTTCTGTAGGTCGAGCTTCAGTGGATCGCCGCGGCTTGTCGGGTCTGACTTTCAAACAGCTTGGTGACGCTCAGGATGATGAAGGGCGCTTGCACAACGCGCGGGTCATTTGTAGCAGTCCGCTGGCTTACTCCCCTGTAAGATCGGCCCCCACAGGGCAGGATCAACCATTTCGGCTGCGCAGGCGAGGTCTGCGGCTGGCCGTTTTCGCGGGACTTTTCAATGCGTTTGTTTTCCTACCGCAACCGTCCGGTCCATCTCGGGCCTTACCCGTTGGAGCGCCTGCAGCGCAGTGCTGAACCACCCAGTGACAGCCAGCTGCCCCCCATGCAGGCCTTGCCGTTCGGGCACGACAACCCCGAGTCGATCGCGCACGCCATGGCGCGTTACATGGCCATGTTTGACCTGGTGCGCGACGGCGCGGTCAACCCCGAAAAAGGCGACATCCCGCACGAGCTGACGGCACGTTCTGAGCACCTGAAGGCGGCCGGCTATTACTTTGACGCGACGATGATGGGGGTGGGCGCGCTGCCCGCATCTGCCCTGCTGAGCGAGCCGATCCGCAACCCCGCAGTGACGGCACTGGGTGAAGAGTTGGTACAAAGTCAGCCGGTGAGTTTTGCGGCCGGGATGGACATGATCCTGGCCGATGTGCTCGATTCCTCGCGCAGCGTGCACGGTCCCATCGCGCACCACGGCCATGTGGTCGTGATCCTGGTGGAGTTCATGCGCGAGCCCCGAGCGGGCGAGCCCGGTTGCGAATGGCTGGGCGGCACGCAGGCGCAGCGCGCGGCGGTGTTGGCGGCGCAAACGGCCGTGCTCTTGTCCACCTATTTGCGCATGCTGGGGCACGAGGCACGCGCCCACAGCGCCAGTTGCAGCGAGCTGGATTTGGCGCGTGTGGCGCTGGCGGCCGGTTTGATCCAAGGAGATGGATCGAACCCCTATGTGGGCCATCGCTACGCGCTGGCCGCGGTCAGCACCACGCTGGAACTGGCCCCCGACCAGGCGCTGGCGGCGCAGCAAAAGCGCTGGCAAAGCCACGGCCCGGCTTGGGTTGTGGGGCAGGGCACCTTCAAGAGTGCCTTTCACCGCGATGCCTTTGCCCGCCGTGAATTCCGCCAGGGCGCGCACCCGTTTGAAACGCTCAAACGGCGCGACACACCGACCACCTTCATCGACCATGCGCGGGTGCCGCGCTTTCCCAAGCGCGCCGATTTTTTTGCGCGGGCCTTGTTTGGCGATCTGGGCAAGACCGTGCAAGACAGCGCCAAAAACGCGCACTATGTGATGAAGAGCCCCATCGGCGCCTGTGCGCGGCGCGCCCTGGGCGCCTTGCTGCTCTTGCAGTTCGGGCCGGCGCGCGGCCCGGTGGCGGCCAGCACCGCCGACCCGCAGCGCAATGCCGACAACCTCAAAGCGGCGTCGCATTACCTGGGCGTGGACGCCGTGGGTTTGTGCGCCGTGCCCGAATGGGCTTATTACTCGCACGATGCGGGCGGCAACCCTTTGCCCGCCTACCATGCCAACGCCCTGAACCTGCTGATCGACCAGGGCCACGAAACCATGGAAGGCGCCAGCGGCGACGACTGGATTTCGGTGGCGCAAAGCATGCGGGCTTATCTGCGCTTTTCCTTGCTGGGCGGCATCATGGCCGAGCAGATTCGGCGCCTGGGTTATTCGGCCCGGGTGCACTCGGTGCTCGATGGCGATGTCTTGCAACCGCCCTTGCTCTTGCTGTCTGGCTTGGGCGAGGTCAGCCGCATCGGTGAAGTCATCCTCAACCCCTTTCTGGGCCCGCGCCTGAAAAGCGGCTGCGTCACCACCGACATGCCGATGGCCGCCGACCGGCCGATTGACTTTGGCCTGCAAAGCTTTTGCGAAAACTGCAACAAGTGCGCACGCGAATGCCCTTCGGGGGCCATCACGGCAGGCCCCAAGCTGATGTACAACGGCTACGAAATCTGGAAGAGCGATGCCGAAAAATGCGCCCGTTACCGCATCACCAATGCGGCCGGTGGCATGTGTGGGCGCTGCATGAAGACCTGCCCCTGGAACCTCGAAGGGCTGCTGGCCGACAGCCTGTGGCGCACGCTGGCGATGAAGCTGCCGGCCGCCGCACCAGCGCTGGCGCGGCTCGATGATGTGTTGAATCGCGGCAGCATCAACCCGGTCAAGAAATGGTGGTGGGACATCGAACTGGACAAGCGCACCGGGCGCTATGTCCAGGCGGCGCAAACCCACCGCCGGGGGCTGCAAAAAGACCTGCAACTGCGCTACGAAGACCAGACCCTGGCGGTGTACCCGGCGGACAAAATGCCGCCGCCGTATCCGCTGGCGTTTCCGGTCAACCGGGAAGAGGGCATTGCCCGCTACAAAACGCTGCTGACGCCTGCGCAATACCAGGCCCGGCTGGCCGCCGGTCAGACCGAGGGCCTGGCCCCCGGGCCGCAAGCGCTGCAAGGCGAGCCGCCGGTGTTCCCTGTGGTTTTGCAACGCCGCGAAGAGATGGCCGAGGGCTTGGCGCGTTACGAGTTCATCGCACCCGATGGCCAGGCGCTGCCGCCGTTTGAGGCCGGCGGCCACATCGATGTGGTGATCGCGCCCGAGTACCAGCGTTCCTACAGCCTGGCGGGCGACCCGGCCGACCGCAGCCGCTATGTGCTGGGCGTGTTGCGCGAGTCGCCCGAGCAGGGCGGGCGTGGCGGCTCGGCGCTGATGCACCGCGTCTTTCGCGAAGGGCGTCGGGTCTTTGTGAGCCGGCCGGTCAACCACTTTGCCTTGCACGAAGAGGCCACGCACAGCTGCTTGTTCGCTGGCGGCATTGGCGTCACGCCGCTGCTCGCCATGGCGCACCGCTTGCATGCTTTGGGCAAACCCTTTGACTTTCACTACAGCGCCGCCAGCCGCCACAGCGCCGGCTTTTTGAAAGACCTGGACCAAGCGCCCTGGCGTGAGCGCGTTCACTGCCACTTCAAGGACGAGGGCCAGCGCGCCGATCTGGCGCAAGTGCTGCCCCGCTATGCGCCTGGCCAACACCTCTACACCTGTGGCTCGGCGCGTTACATGGACGGGGTGTTCGAAGCGGCCCTGGCGCACGCCTGGCCCGAAGACGCCCTGCACCGCGAATATTTCAGCGTGCCCGATGCCGATGCCTGGGTGAACCACCCCTTCGAATTGGAACTGAAGGACTCCGGGCGCCGCCTGAGTGTGCCCGCCGACCGCACGGCCACGGATGTGCTGATCGATGCGGGCATCGCGGTCGATGTCAAATGCAGCGACGGGCTGTGCGGCGTCTGCGCCCGGCCCTACGATGCGGCGACTTCGGACGAGATCGAGCACCGCGACTTCGTCTTGAGCCAGGCCGAGCGCCAACACAAAATCGTCTTGTGCTGCTCGCGCGCCAAGCACGCGGGCGGCGTGATCGAATTGGCGCTGTGAGGGGCCTGACTTTCATGTAGCTGGGCGACGCCTCGGATGATGAAAGTCATGGGGGCATTCGCGCGCGGGGGCGCGCTCCCACAAGGGGCTGGGTTTTTGTGCGAGGCCGCCCCTGCGGCCGAAAGCTGTTCTTTCACCGTCGCCACCGACCTGCCAATACCGCACCTCTGCTGTGGTGCAGCTTCAGAAGCGTTCCAGCTCCGGGTGTTTGATTTGCCCGGCCCGCACCAGCATCTTGCCGTACTCGGCGCAGCGGTGGAGGGTGGGGATCACCTTGCCGGGATTGAGCAGGCCTTGTGGGTCAAAGGCGCGCTTGAGGCCGAACATCTGCGCGTTTTCTTCGGCGGAAAACTGCACGCACATGCTGTTCAGTTTCTCGATGCCCACGCCGTGTTCGCCCGTGACGGTGCCGCCCATGGCCACGCTGGTTTCCAGAATGTCGGCACCAAACAGTTCGCAGCGGTGCAGCTGGTCGGGGTCGTTGGCATCGAACAGGATCAGCGGGTGCAGGTTGCCGTCGCCCGCGTGGAAGACGTTGAGGCAGCGGAGTTGGTATTTCTTTTCCATCTCCGAGATGGCTTGCAGGATGTCGGCCAGACGCTTGCGCGGGATGGTCGAGTCCATGCACATGTAGTCGGGACTGATGCGACCCGAAGCGGGGAAGGCGTTTTTACGACCGCTCCAGAACTTCATGCGCTGGGCTTCGTCGCGGCTCACGGTGATGGCCGTGGCGCCGCAGTTGCGCAGCACTTCGCTCATGCGGCCGATTTCCTCTTCGACCTCTTCGGGCGTGCCATCGCTCTCGCACAGCAAGATGGCCGCTGCGCTCAGGTCGTAGTCGGCGTGCACAAAGTCTTCGACGGCGACGGTCATCGGGCCGTCCATCATCTCCAGCCCGGCGGGGATGATGCCGGCTGCAATCACCGCGGCCACAGCTTCACCGGCTTTGCGCACGTCGTCAAAGCTGGCCATGATGCAGCGCGCCAGTTGGGGTTGGGGCACCAGCTTGACGGTGACTTCGGTGGCCACGGCCAGCATGCCTTCGCTGCCCACCAGCACGGCCAGCAGGTCGTAGCCGGAGGTGTCGAGCGCATCGCTGCCAAATTCGATCGGATCGCCTTCGATGGTGAAGCCGCGCACCTTGAGCACGTTGTGCACCGTCAGGCCGTATTTGAGGCAGTGCACGCCGCCCGAGTTTTCGGCCACGTTGCCACCGATGGTGCAGGCGATCTGGCTGGACGGGTCGGGCGCGTAGTACAGGCCATAAGGCGCAGCGGCCTCACTGATGGCCAGGTTGCGCACGCCGCACTGCACGACCGCCGTGCGGCTGACCGGGTCCACGGTCTTGATCTGGTTGAAGCGAGCCATCGACAGCGTCACGCCCATGCGGTGCGGCATGGCCCCCCCCGACAGGCCAGTGCCTGCGCCGCGTGCGACCACGGGCACTTGCAGGGCGTGACAGACCTGGAGCGCGGCTTGTACCTGCGTTTCGTTTTCAGGCAGGGCCACCACCAAAGGCCGTTCGCGGTAGGCGGTCAGGCCGTCGCATTCATAGGGCGTGGTGTCTTCAGCGGTGTACAGGATGGCGTCGGCGGGCAGCACCCTGCCCAAAGCCTGCACCACAGCGCGTTGGCGCTCGGCGCGTTCGGTGGTGGTCAGTGGGGGTGTTTTGGCAGGGGTGCTGGCGCTCATGGCATTCAAAACCTGAAAGGAATGGCTCAACTGTAAGCCCAAGCCCGGCGCATGGGGCTGAAGAATCTTTGACAGGTTTGTGAAATCAGGCCAGTGCGCTTTTCAGCCAGTCGGCGAATGCGGCGCATTCCCAGCGCTCCATGGTGCCGGTGCGCCAGCACAGGTAATGGGCATGGGGGCTGGGCACACTGCGCTCGAACAAGCGGACCAGTTGGCCGCTTTCCAGCCATGGAGCGCCCAGTTTGGTGCGGATCAGGCCGACCCCCAGGTCCTGGGCGGCGGCGTCGCACATCAGGCCAATGTCGTTGAAGGAGGAGCCGTCGGTGGGTTCGGGCCAATCGAGGTCGTGCGCTGCAAACCAGGTGCGCCAAGGCTCGAGCGGGCTGCGCAGCAGGGCCATGCCTTGCAATTCTTCGGCGCTGCTGAATGGGCCGTTTTTGCGCACCCACGCGGGTGAGGCCAGGGGCGTCACGTCGTCCTTGGCCAGGCAGACGTGCTCCACATCAGAATAACGGCCGGTGCCAAAACGCACGGTCAGGTCGGCGTCTTCCGCCACCACATCCAGCAGCGGAATGCTGACCTGCAAGGTGATGTCGATCTCGGGGTAGGCTTCCAGAAAGTGCTTCAGGCGTGGCATCAAGATGGAACGGGCAAATGTCGGCGTGACCGCCAAGCGCAGCTTGCGTCGGCCCGAGGTGTTGTTGGCGCTGGGAAAGCGCTGCAAGGACACCAGCCCTTCACGCACATGGGCCAAATACTCGATGCCCTCGGTCGTGAGCGAGAAGTCCGACCGGCCAAACAGCTTGGTGCCAATGATTTGCTCGAGCTGCTTGACCCGGTGGCTCACCGCGCTGGGCGTCACGCACAATTCTTCGGCCGCCTGGGTCACGCTGCGCAATCGCGCCAGAGCCTCAAACGTCAGCAGGCACTGGATGGGCGGGATGCGTGAGTTGGCGGACATGGCAAGCCTTTGTTATTTGAAAATCACGGTCTTGTGGCCGTTGATCAGCACGCGGTGTTCGCTGTGCCATTTCACGGCGCGGGCCAGCACCTGGCTTTCTGTGTCGCGGCCCAGGGTGGTCAGGTCTTCCACTGCCTTGCTGTGATCCACGCGGGCCACATCCTGTTCGATGATCGGGCCTTCGTCCAGGTCGGCCGTCACATAGTGGGCGGTGGCGCCGATCAGCTTCACGCCACGGTCGTGCGCCTGGTAGTAAGGCTTGGCGCCCTTGAAGCTGGGCAAAAAGCTGTGGTGGATGTTGATGGCACGGCCGGCCAGCTTGCGGCACAGGTCGTCGGAAAGGATTTGCATGTAACGCGCCAGCACCACCAGCTCAGCGCCTTCGGCCTGGATGATTTCGTACTGCCGGGCCTCGGCTTGCGCCTTGTTGTCTTTGTTGACCTGGATGTGGTGAAACGGCACGTTGTAGCTGGCGGCCAACTGGTAGAACTCGCGGTGGTTGCTCACGATGGCGCGGATGTCCAGCGGCAGCAGGCCGCTCTTCCAGCGGAACAGCAGGTCGTTCAGGCAGTGGCCTTCTTTGCTGACCATGATCACCGTGCGCATGGGCTGGGCGGTGGTGTGCAGGTCCCACTTCATGTCAAAGGTCTGGGCAAATGCACCCCACTGCGCGCTCAGCGCGGCACCGTCGGCCTGGCCGCATGCGAATTGCACACGCATGAAAAACAAGCCGGTGTCGTGGTCGTTGTACTGCGCGGCCTCTTCGATGTTGCCGCCCCGCTCCAGCAAAAAACCCGACACGGCATGCACGATGCCGGTGCGGTCAGGACAGGAGAGGGTCAGGATGTAGGTGGTGGTCATGGGGCAAAGCGGTTGGGGCTGAACCCATAAAGAGTGGGGTGCGGCCGGGTCGAGTCGGCCTATTGTAGAGAAGCGCCCGAGCCTGTCGCGTTGGGGCCGTGGCGCCACTGGGTGGACGTAAACTGTGCGCCTGAACCGATCCAGAGGAGTTTTTGCCGTGGCCCACACCGACCTGAACATGGACAACCATTGGTTGCCCTTCACCCCCAACCGCACGTTCCGCCAGGACCCGCGCGTGTTCGTGGGCGCCGAGGGCATGCACTTCACCACCCACGATGGCAAAAAGGTGATCGACGGTATCTCCAGTCTCTGGTGCGTGGGCGCGGGCCACAACCGCCGCCCGATCAATGAAGCCATCAAGAAGCAGTTGGACACGCTGGACTACGCCACCGCCTTCCAGGCCAGCAACGACAAGGCGTTCAAAGCGGCAGAGATGATTGCGGCCATGGCGCCAGGCGACCTGAACAAGGTGCTGTTTTGCAACTCTGGCTCGGAAGCCGCTGACACCGCATTGAAAGTGGCGCTGGCCTACCACCGCGCCCGTGGCGAAGGCCACCGCAACGTGTTCATTGGCCGCGAAAAGGGTTACCACGGCGTCAATTTCGGCGGCATGAGCGTGGGCGGCCTGCCTGCCAACCGCAAGGTGTACGGCGCGCAGCTGCTGCCGCGCGTGGACCACATGCGTTTCATTCACGACCCGGTCAACCACGCCTACATCCACCACGAAGAACCGGTGTGGGCCGAAGACCCGTTGCTGGAGCTGGAAAACCGCATTTTGGTGTTGCACGATCCGAGCAACATTGCCGCTGTGATCGTGGAGCCGATCGCGGGCAGCGCGGGCTGGTACATCCCGCCCCAAGGCTATGTGAAGCGCCTGCGCGAGATTTGCGACAAGCACGGCATCCTGCTGATTTTTGACGAAGTCATCACCGGCTTTGGTCGTCTGGGCGTGAACTTTGGTGCCGACTACTACGGCGTGGTGCCCGACATGCTGAACTTCGCCAAGGCGGTGACCAACGGCGTGATCCCATTGGGTGGTGTGATTTGCCGCGACTTCATCTACGACGCGATGATGAACGCGCATGCGCCCGACCACGCGATCGAGTTCTTCCATGGGTACACCTATTCCGGGCACCCGGTGGCGTGTGCGGCGGCCATTGCCACGCTCGACTTGATGAAAGAAGAAAACCTGTTTGTGCGTGCCGGGCAACAGGGCCGGGTGCTGGGCGATGCCATGCACAGCACGTTGAAGGGCTTGCCCAACGTGGTCGGCATCCGCACCCTGGGCCTGGCCGGGGCGGTGGAGCTGGCCAGCATCGCGGGCTCGCCCGGCAAGCGGGCTTACGACATCTTCATGGACTGCTTCCACAAAGGCGTGTGGGTGCGTCCGGCGGGTGAAAACATCGTCATTTGCCCGCCTTACATTGTGGAAGACGCACACATCGACCAGATCGTGCAGACCGTGGCCGACAGCATTCGCAGGCATGCATGACCGCGCATTTGCGGGTCGGATTCGCGTAGGCCTGCGCAAGAACAGCCTTCGGCCGCAGGGGCGGCCTCCCACAAAAACCCGAACCTTGTGGGAGCGCGCCCCTGCGCGCGAATAAAGATGAATGCAGGACTTCGGGTCGCGCTGACCCTGCTGTTGGCGCTGGCGGCTGCAAAGTTGTGCATCTGGCTGCACACGCCCATTCCCTGGATGCTGGGGCCTTTGCTGGCCACCGCTTTGGCGTCGGTGCTGGGCGCGCCCACGCGCAGTGCGGCGCTGTTGCGCAATGGCGGGCAGTGGGTGATCGGTGCCGCCTTGGGTTTGTATTTCACACCGCAGGTCAGTGCGCTGGTGGTCAGCCTGTGGTGGGCGATTGTGCTGGCCGTGGTTTGGGCGCTGGCGCTGGGCGGTTTGTTTGGCCTGTGGTTGCAGCGCCAGCATGCGGCCGATTTTGCGCACTTGCCGCCTGGGGCCTGGCGTGCCACCAGCTACTTTGCCAGTGCGATTGGCGGTGCGTCCGAGATGACCTTGCTGGCCGAGCGCCACGGGGCCCGCACCGACCTGGTGGCGGCAGCGCACAGTGTGCGCTTGGTCATGGTGGTGGTGTCGGTGCCTTTTGCGATGCAGTGGGCGCAAAGCCATTGGGGCTTGCAGGTCGATGCGCGCTTGTTGCCAGGGCCGCGCGTGGCGCAGTGGCCCGGTTTGATGTGGCTGGCGCTGGCCACGGCCGGTGGGGCGCTGGTCATGACCTGGCTCAAGCGCACCAACCCGTGGTTCATGGGGGCTTTGTTGGTGTCGATGGGACTCACGCTGGCAGGGGTGCATTGGTCAGCGGTCCCCACAGGCTGGTCGAACGCGGCGCAGCTGGTCATCGGCGTGAGCCTGGGTGTGCGATTCCAGCGCGAGTTTGTGCACACTGCGCCGCGCTGGCTGGCGTCGGCCGCTATTGGCACGCTGCTCATGATGGTCTTGTCGGTGGGTTTTGGTTGTCTGTTGTCCTGGGCCACCGGCCTGCACCCGGCGACCCTGATTTTGGGCACCTCGCCCGGCGGCATTGCCGAGATGGCGATCACGGCCAAGGTTTTGCAGCTGGGGGTGCCGGTGGTCACCGCGTTTCAGGTGTGCCGTCTGGTGGCGGTGCTGATCCTGGTGGGGCCGATTTTTCAGTGGATGGGCAGGCGAAAAAAAACCGCCTGAACGTGCAGGCGGTTTTAGGAAGTGTTTTGTAGGTCGGAGCTTCAGCTCCGACGCTCGTCAACGAATCACAAGGATTTGTCGGGGCTAAAGCCGCCGACCTGCGGGCAAGCGGTTTTTCAGTGCACCACCACCGGTTGCTGGGCCAGGCCGGTGTAGCCTTCGAGCGTGTCTTCCACCTCTTCTTGCGTCGGGGTGTGTTGCTGCCAGGCCTGGATTTGCTGCTGGAACATTTCGGCCCACGAACCGTCCAGATAGACCTCTTTGCCCGAGCGTTTGTCCACGATTTCAAAACCATGGCGCTCCAGCAGCGGAATGCTCGTTTGCGGTGCGGCCTCGGCGGGGGCGTTGGCCAGCACATGCATCACGGCAAAGGTTTCAGATTCGTACAGCAGGTTCATGCCTTCATTCTCCCTCAAGTTCTGCCTCATAAGTGGAGGCGGGGGCATCCACTTCAAGATCGTGTGGTTTTATTTAGCCGGCCGGGGCCACCACAGGCTGGGACGGCAGGGGCGGCAAGGCTTCCTGGTCACGCAACACCAAGTCGATGAAGCTGCCGCTGACCTGGGTGATGCGGATGCGCACAGGCATCCAGGCGTATGCGGCGGCCACCCAGAACTCGACCTTGGCATCAAAGCGGTTGCGCGGTTGGCAGACCCATTTGGCGGTGGACACGGCTTGACCGTCCAGCGCCAGGGTTTCGGGTTGTTCCATGGTCAGCAGCCAGGGCACGGCATCCCGGACGGTGGCGGTCTGCACTTGCAAGCGTGTGCCGGGCTGAAAGCGCTGGGGCGCACCGGCCATGGCGGCCGCCAGTTGCACATACAGGCTGATCTGGTCTTGTGCGCCCGTCTCCAGCGCCGCGACGGGTGCGTTGTTGCTGAACACCACCCGTTGCTTGGCCCGGTCAAAGTGGGCGGCGCGTTCACTGCGCCAGCTGTCTGAAAAGCGCGTGGGCGTGAGGCCTGCGCTGGTGATCTCCCCCTGACTTCGCCAGTGGCGTGCGCCGATCAGAAAGGCCTTGACGGACAGGCTCAGCGCATAGGCGGCCTCGTTGTGCTGCCAGCGCAACTCGCCGTTGGCGTGGTAGGTCAAACCCTTTTCCTGCCCCGTCATGCGGTAGCTCAGCAAGACGGGGGGCGGCAATGCCCCGACGGGGATGGGCGGCAGCGAGACGCTGGCCAAGGCGGATGGGACGTTGGCCGTGTCGGGTGCCTTGCCCGCGTCGGGTGCCGTGGCCGTTGGTGGCACCGTTGCGGGCGCAGGCGCAGGCGCGGGTGCGGGTGCAGGCGCGGGTGCGGGTGCAGGCGCGGGTGCGGGTGCGGGTGCGGCGTCCGCCGATGCCGGTGCCGGTGCCGATGCGGGCGGGAGCTCGGTTGCGGCCACCTGCGCCGGGGTGTTGTGGGGTGTCGCAACCGCCTCTTCGGTTGCAGGAGGAAGAGGCGGCGCTGTCAGATCTGCGGAGTTGGTTGAAGCAGCATCGGCAGGATGTGAGTCTGGTTCAGGTTGAGGTAGCGGCGCAGGCTTGGGTTCGGGTTTGGGCTCTGTGGCGATGCGTGTGCGGGGCTTGGGCGGGGCCGTGACCGGTGCAGTCGCCGACAAGGGGGCCTGCAAGGACGCAGGAGGCACCCACCGGGTGTGCATCGGGGCCACACGGACCGGTTCAGCGGTGGACAGCCGCCAGTCCAGGGTGCCGCTCAGGCCCAAGATCAATGCCATGTGCAGGGCCAATACCGTGACGACCAGCCAGCCAAGGGCGCGGCGCGAAGGGCGCGCGGCCCCCGGCGATGCTGCGGCCAGCAGTGCGGTGGCCAGGGCAGGGCGTGCAGGCAAGGCGGGCATCCCGACTCAGTGGGCGTGCCAGCCCAGATCGGCCGACAGTTGCTGGGCAAACTGGCGCAAGCGCTGGGCAATCGGCCCGTCCCATGCGGTGTCGAGTGTGGCCGACGAACCCAGCGACACCACGCCCAGAACCAGGTGGCCGTCCGCGTCAAAGACCGGGGCGCAAAGCCCGGAAATGCCCGGCAACAACACATTGACCACGCGCCCCAGGCCTTGCGCACGTGTTTCCTGCACCATGGCCTGCACTTGCGCCGGGGTGCTGGGCAAGTCGCTGCGCCCCAGTTTGCGTGCCAGGGCCAACTCTTCTTCGATCATCGGGCGGGCTTTGTCGGTCGCCCCACCCTGACCGATGAAGGCGGCAAAGCAGCGCCCCGTGGCCGATGACAGCAAGGGCATCACATCGCCCAAGCGCAGGCTGACCGGCATGGCCAGTGGCGTTTCTTGCCAGTGCACCAAAGTCGGTCCCCGGTTGCCCCACACGGCCAGGGCCGTGGTGTGGCCTGTGGCTTCAATCAACGCGGGCAAACGCTCGCGGGCCATCTTCACGGCGTCCAGCCGGGACAAGGTCGCCAAGCCCAGGCGCAGTGTGGCGGGCCCCAGTTCGTACCGGGTGCTGGTGCTGTCTTGCAGCACCAGGCCCAGGCGCTGAAAGCTGACCAGATAGCGGTGGGCTTTGGCCGCGCTCATGTGGGCGGCTGCCGCCAGGTCACGCAACATCAAGGGGCCAGGCGCTTGCGCCAGCACATCCAGCAGGGCAAATCCGACTTCGACCGATTGGATGCCTGCGCGTTCCTTTTCGCCGTCTTTGGTGCTGGAGGCGGTGCTGTCAGGGGCTTGGGTGAGGGGCATGTCGTCTAGAATCGTGTTTCGTTTAGTTAAACGAGTTTAATAATGCGTAATTTTTCGGTGTGGCTCACTGTAGCGCATCGCGACACGAACGGACACATTCAACATGAAACTGGCGACCTACAAAGACGGCTCACGCGACGGACAACTGGTGGTGGTTTCGCGTGACCTGAGCACCGCACATTATGCGACCGGCATCGCCAGCAAACTGCAGCAGGTGCTGGACGACTGGAACTTCTTGGCCCCCCAGCTGGAAGACCTCTACACCACGCTCAACCAGGGCAAAGCGCGCCACGCTTTTGCGTTTGATCCCGAGCGCTGCATGGCCCCCCTGCCCCGCGCCTACCAATGGGCGGACGGCTCGGCCTACCTCAACCATGTGGAGCTGGTGCGTGCGGCCCGCGCCTCAGAGGTGCCGTCCAGCTTTTACACCGACCCTTTGATGTACCAGGGTGGGAGTGACGATTTTCTGGGCCCATGCGACCCGGTGGTTTGCGCCAACGAGGCCTTTGGCATCGACTTTGAGGCCGAAATCGCGGTCATCACCGGCGATGTGCCCATGCAAACCAACGCCGACGAAGCCATCGAAAGCGTGCGCTTGATCATGCTGGCCAACGACGTGAGCCTGCGCAACCTGATCCCGAACGAACTGGCCAAAGGCTTTGGCTTCTTTCAAAGCAAGCCCGCCACCGCCTTCAGTCCCGTGGCCGTGACGCCCGACGAGTTGGGCGACGCCTGGCAAGGCGGCCGTGTGCACCTGACGCTGCAGTCCACCTGGAATGGTCGCAAGGTCGGCATGTGCGAGGCCGGGCCCGAGATGACGTTTCACTTCGGCCAGTTGATCGCCCACATCTGCAAGACGCGCAACGTGCGCGCCGGCTCCATCGTGGGCAGCGGCACGGTGAGCAACAAGAGTGAAGAAGTCAAGGGCAAAAAGACCTGGCCCAAAGGCTACAGCTGCATTGCCGAAAAACGCGCCATCGAAACCATTTTGGACGGCCAACCCAGCACCGAATTCATGAAGTTCGGCGACACCATCCGCATCGAGATGAAGGGCAAAGATGGCGAGAGTTTGTTTGGCGCGATTGAACAGGAAATCGTGCCACTGGCCAGCTGAGGGCCGATCTGTTCATTGCACTGAAGCAGCCTTCCCCTGTGGGAGGACCCTTGCAGGGGCCACTTCTGTAGGGGCCTTCTCCAGCAGGAGCCTTCTTCTGTGGGAGCCTTTCCCTGTGGGAGGCCGCCCCTGCGGCCGATGGGCGTGGCACACGCCCTGAAACCCCGAGGGGTCAAATGGGCCTGATCATTCGCCTTGGAAAAAATCCATCAGAAGCTTCGCCATTTATCCAGTGACGCGACCTGGACCTGGATAGTCAGCCTGGGTGGTTCGAACTCGATGTTTTCGCCCCCCGCAATGCCATCCATCACCTTCAAAAAGGACGGGCCTGTTTCCCGTTTATGCGGTAATAGTCGTCGATCTTCAGCAAGGCAAATGCAGGCCGCCCCCGATCGGTGATGAACACCGGTCCGTCCGCGGCAGCGCGTTTGGCAGCGGACACGTTATGCGTGAAATCGCGGCTGGAGATGGTGTGAATGGCCATGGGTTGCCTCAAGGTTCTTGATGTGCATATGTTGCGACATTGAGGCCGACTGTCAACTTGAACGTGATGGCAACCGGTATGCGCGAGCAGTGCACTCCATGGGGGTGCTGTGCGTGTAAAGCGTAAAAATGCCTTTTTTTGAAGCGTAAATTAGATGTGCGCCTTTACGTGGAGCCAGACGGGCTGTTTACAAGCTGAAAATCGCCGTGAAGTAAGTCAACGGTTGTCGCGTGTCACGCGCTACAAGCTAGAAGATTTGCTGTCGGCATGACCGAAGATAACGCCCATTAAGCGCCGTAGTAACGGCCAGCGCGGTGGTTCACGGCAATCACCAAGTTGAGTGCAAAAGCACCCAGCAACGAGAGCAAAGCCTTGCTCGCATCGGTGAGCGCAAAAGCGGCGATCAAGATGGTGGCGTCAACGGCCATTTGCACATGGCCGGCACGCCAGCCGCGTGCTTTTTGCAAATAGACCGCCATGATCGTGACGCCGCCCAAGCTGGCACCGTGGCGAATCAAAATCAAAATGCCTGTGCCAACCAACAGACCCGCCATCACTGCGGCGAAGACGGGGTCGAGGTGAGAGAACGCGATCCACCTGGGCAGCAACTCAACGTAGATGGACAGCAGACCCACGGCGGCAAATGTTTTGAGGGTGAACTGACGGCCCAGTTTTTGCCAGCCAAACACGTAGAACGGCAGGTTGATCGCAAACAGCGCGGCCCCCAGTGGGGCCTTTGCAAGGTAATGCACTAAAAACGCAATGCCTGTGGTGCCGCCGGTGAACAAAGCGGCTTCACGAAACATGCACACCCCCAGTGCGACAAACAAGCAACCTGTGAGCAGGCCTTGAATGTCTTCCAGCGCACTGTGTGGCGTGGGTGCCGATGCCGTGTCTGAAGAAATAACTTACCCCAGCTTCTTCATCAACAACGCATTCACCTGCGCCGGATTGGCCTTGCCCTTGCTGGCCTTCATGATGGGGCCCACCAAACCGTTCAGCGCCTTGGTGTTGCCCGCCTTGAACTCTTCCACGTTCTTGGGGTTGGCGGCCAGCACGTCGTCGATGATTTTTTCCAGCTCGCCGGTGTCGTTCATCTGCTTGAGGCCTTTGGCTTCAATGATGGCGTCGACTTCGCCTTCCTTGTTCCACAGACCTTCAAACACCTGACGCGCCGCGTTGTTGCTGATGGTGTTGTCGCTGATGCGGCCGATCAAGGCCGCCAGTTGGGCGGCGCTCACAGGCGCTTGCTCGATGGCCATTTCGCTGGTGTTCAGGCGGCGTGAGACTTCGCCCATGATCCAGTTGCTGGCCAGTTTGGGCTGGCCGCAGGCTTGGGCGGTGGCTTCAAAGTAGGCGGCAACCGCCTTGCTTTGCGTCAGCTGGGTGGCGTCGTATTCGGGCAGGGCGTAGTCCTTGACGAAGCGCTCGGCCATCACGCGGGGCAGTTCGGCCATTTCGCCTTTCACGCGCGCGACCCAGTCGCGGCCGATCACCAGCGGGGGCAGGTCGGGGTCGGGGAAGTAGCGGTAGTCGGCGGCGTCTTCCTTGGTGCGCATGGCGCGGGTCTCGCCTGTTTCGGGGTCGAACAGCACGGTGGCTTGCTGGATGGCGTGACCGTCTTCGATTTGGTCGATCTGCCAGCGCACTTCGTAGTCGATGGCCTGCTGCATGAACTTGAAGCTGTTCAGGTTCTTGATCTCGCGGCGCGTGCCCAGCTCGCCACCGGGCTTGCGCACCGACACGTTGGCGTCGCAACGGAAACTGCCTTCTTGCATGTTGCCGTCGCAGATGCCGATCCAGGTGACGATCTTGTGCAACTCTTTGGCGTAGGCCACGGCTTCGTCGCTGCTGCGCATGTCGGGCTGCGTGACGATTTCCAGCAGCGGTGTGCCGGCGCGGTTCAGGTCGATGCCGGACTGGCCAATGAAGTCTTCGTGCAGCGATTTGCCTGCGTCTTCTTCGAGGTGGGCACGCTCCAGGCGCACGGTTTTGCGCACGGTTTCTTTGCCCACTTCGAGGAAGAAAGACACCTCACCGCCTTGCACCACCGGGATCTCGAACTGGCTGATCTGGTAGCCCTTGGGCAGGTCGGGGTAGAAGTAGTT